>Ga0247611_10011420_pt1 | contig 10253 bp, 6 predicted proteins | sample 177DNAGHGhighgp2_FD_192422 | JGI IMG/M metagenome (GOLD analysis project Ga0247611, IMG submission 192422) | Sheep rumen microbial communities from Palmerston North, Manawatu-Wanganui, New Zealand - 1770 DNA GHGhigh gp2 | ecosystem: Host-associated > Mammals > Digestive system > Stomach > Rumen ... | reverse complement strand
ACCAGCATCTTAAACGGTTGCATGGCCATATTGATGCTCGTGTCAAGGAACATCAACGCAATGAGACCGAACATCATGGCCGCACTGATGGTCAGGCCCAGAGAACCGGAGTTCGGCAACAGACACATCACCAGTACCGCTACGGTAGCACCCACAAACAGATATGGGATACGACGACCGAAACGGGTCCAGGTCTTATCGCTCAGGGTGCCGACAATCGGTTGCACAAGGATTCCCATCAACGGGGGGAGGATCCAGAAATAACTGAGGTTATGCGGATCGGCACCGAGCGTAGCAAAAATACGTGAGATGTTTGCACTCTGCAGGGCGTACGCGATCTGCACACCGAAGAATCCGAAACTCAGATTCCACAAATTCCAAAAACTTAAATCAGGCTTCTGTTTCATATTACACTACTATTTTTTTACGACAACTTTGACAACTAAGACAACTTCTTCAACAGCAAACTATAGCAACTGCTTAATCTTACCATCTGTTCCAATAACCGCATTCCGCTCTGTATCAAGGAAATAGCGCTCAATTGTAGCAAACTGGGGAGCGAAGTTCACCAAGATACCACAAGGAAATTGGAGAAGACGCATATAATTAAACAACTGTGCACGATGATTGCTAATTAGTTCAGTAACTGCTTTACACTCTACGATAATATTATCTTTACAGAGAAAATCAACACGATATTCAGCAGACATCTCCCTACCATGATAATGAGGATGAAAAGATAATTCCCGTTGAAAGGGAATACCACTTTCCTCTAACTGTAACTGAAGTCCTTCTTGATAGCAGTATTCATTAAGTCCTGCCCCCAACTCCTTATGGACATCATGAATAGCTCCTACTACATCGTACATATGCTGTTTCAACTCCGAAATATCAATCATGTTTAGAAAAAGTTGTCTTAGTTGTCAAAGTTGTCGTTTATAATTATTTTGTAGTTCCGCGGATGATGAGACGGGTGCGGACGATGCGTTTCTCGATCTTTGACAACGGAGAGAGGCCCTCGACTTTGTCGATGAGGATTTCCGCGGCCTCCTCTCCTACCCGTTTACCCCGTTGCTCGACGGTGGTCAGCATCGGGTCGCAGGCAATGGCACGCTGACCGTTGGTAAAGCCACAGACAGAGATATCCTCCGGCACCCTAAACCCTAAACGCTTGGCCGTATAGAGGATACCGATGGCCGTATCGTCGTTGACGGCGAAGAAGGCGTCAGGACGATGGTCAAGCGACAGGATCTCGGGTGTAATGCTCTCTGCATCAGTACGGTTGTCACACACTTTGACAATACGTTCATCGACGGCCAACCCGTGTTTCAACAAGGCATCCTTATAGCCGTTGTAACGGTTCTTCGAGATCTCCAGCTGCATCGGACTGCCATAGAAGGCGATACGCTGACAACCCGTCTCTATCATATGCGTCACGGCATTGTAGGCGCCCATATAGTCATCGACCACCACACGGCTGGCGTTGACGCCAGTACAGATACGGTCGTAGAAGACAAGGGGTATGCCTGCATCAATCAATTTCTGGTAATGGTCGTAATTGCGCGTGTCCTTGGACTGTGAGACGATCACACCACAGACCTTACTGCGGTGGAAATTATCGCAGATACGCACTTCGCGTTCGTATTTCTCGTTGCTCAGCGACACCATAATACTATACCCGCGCGCGGAAGCGGCCTCCTCGATTCCCGTCAAGATGCTTGAGAAATAGTAATGCGTGAATTCCGGTACGATAACACCAATCACCCGAATAGGCATCACCCTACTGTGTCGCAGAGCCTCACCGACAGCATTCGGATAGAAGTTGTGTTCACGGGCATAGGCCTGAATGGCCTTACGTCGCTCCTCGCTGATTCGCGGTGAATCCTTCAAAGCTCGCGACACGGTAGCCACGGAAATTCCCAACTCCCGTGCGATATCCTTCATTGTCAATGGTGCGCTTTTTTCCATCAGTTTTTAGCTTTCACGTTGCAAAGATACAACTTTTCACTTGTCACTATTCACGATTCGCCTATTAAGTTGATATATATCAATGCAAACGTTTGCATTATCTTAATAACGGATTTAAACAAAAAAAAAGTATAATGTAGGCAAAAGATTTCTAACTTTGCACCGTAAAACTGCACGGATTCAGCGAATGATTACTGCAGCCAACATGTATGAATAGAAATTTAGTATAACAATTAACTCTAATTAAATGTAATGATGAAGCAGGTAAAATTTCAAATCCCGCTTAGGATGTTCGGCCTTTTGTTAGGCTTGTTCCTATCGGTAGGTGCCTTTGCTCAGATTGAGGTCAAAGGCCATGTGAAAGATGCTACAGGCGAACCCATTATCGGCGCTACAGTACGCGTGACGGGCACACAGGTGGCCACCGTCACCGACTTCGACGGTAACTTCGTCCTGAAAGCTAATCAGGGTGCAGACATCAATGTGACGTATGTTGGCTATCAGACCGCACACGTTGCCGCCGCACCCAATGTTGTCATAACCCTTCAGGATGACGCCCAGGTTCTGGAGAACGTGGTGGTCATCGGTTATGGCCGCGCCAAGAAAAACGACTTGACGGGTTCTGTAACGGCCATCAAGCCCGACGAGATGAACAAGGGTCTGATTACCAATGCCCAAGATGCCCTTCAGGGTAAAGTCGCCGGTGTACACATCACCAGCAGCGGCGGTGCCCCTGGCGGTTACTCCTCCATCCGTATCCGTGGCGGTTCTTCACTGAACGCCTCCAACGACCCGTTGATCGTTATCGACGGTCTGGCGATGGACAGCTATGGCATTGAGGGTTCTTCCAACCCCCTGTCAATGGTTAACCCAGCCGATATCGAGAGTTTCACGGTGCTGAAGGACGCTTCAGCTACTGCCATTTATGGTAGCCGTGCATCTAACGGTGTGATCATCATCACCACCAAGAAGGGTCAGAAAGGCCAGAAGGCCCACGTGGCTTACAGCGGTAATGTTTCCGTTAGTGCCATTAAGAAGACGGTAGACATGATGGATGCCAACGAGTTCATGAGTTTCGTACAGAACAAACTCGGTTACGACGAAACCGCATGGAAAGCCAGTAAGGAGTATGCCCGCATGGGATACTATGATGCAGCAGGCAATCACCTTTTCGCCAATACCGACTGGCAGAAGGAGATCTACCGCACCGCCGTTTCCACAGACCATAACATAACGGTTTCAGGCGGTCTGAAGAACATGCCCTACCGTGTCAGCCTCGGCTACACAAACCAGCAGGGTATCATCAAGACTTCAGACTATAGCCGTTATACCGCCAGCGTGAATCTGGCACCCACATTCCTGGACGACCATCTCTCAGTGAACCTGAACGGAAAGTTCATGCATTCGAAGACGACATATGCCAATGACGGCACGGCTATCGGTGCATCTGTCGGCATGGATCCCACGAAGCCCGTTTACAGCAATACTGACGTACACCAGAAGCACTATGCCGGCTACTGGCAGTGGGAAACACCCGTAAGCCGTAATGACGACACCTGGACCTATGGCGTACAGAACACGGCCCCGAAGAACCCTGTTGCCGCTCTGGAGCTCTATTCTAACAAGGGTAAGTCGAACGTTTATCTCGGCAACATTGAAGTCGACTATAAGATACACGGTTTTGAGGATCTCCATATCCATGCTAACGGTGGTGCAGACATCACCTCAGGAAAATCCAACAAAAACCAGTCGCCATACACCTATGATACCGGTGTGTACTACTACGGTAACTACGGATGGAACACGAAGGACACCTATAACCTGTCGTTCAACATCTATGCGCAGTATATGAAAGACATTGCCGACACCCATCACTTCGATATCATGGCTGGTTATGAGTGGCAGCACTTCCACATCAAGACCGACTACTTCTATTGCGGTTACTATCCCTCAACGAACAAGGACGTCGATGATAATGGCAATCCGCTCGCAGGAAAAGAATACCAGCCCTCAGAGAATACACTTTACAAGTCTGAAAACTATCTGGTATCATTCTTTGGTCGTTTCAACTACTCGCTGCTTGACCGCTATCTGCTGACCTTCACACTGCGTGACGACGGTAGCTCGCGCTTCCACAAGGACAATCGCTGGGGTCTGTTCCCCTCTGCTGCCTTTGCATGGAAGATCAACGAGGAGTCCTTCCTCAAGGATGTCAAGGCACTGTCTGACCTGAAGCTCCGTCTCGGATGGGGTATCACCGGTCAGCAGGAAGGTATCGGCGACTACACCTATTTCGCTTCATACACACCGAACTCACAGGGTGCCTACTACCCCATCCTCGGTGAGGGCGTAACCTATCGTCCAGATGCCTATAACAAGGATTTGACATGGGAGAAGACAACCACTTGGAATGCAGGACTGGATCTCGGATTTATGAACAATCGTCTGACCATGAGTCTCGACTGGTACTACCGCAAGACCAAGGACCTGATCAATACCGTATACGTACCGGCAGGTAGTAACTTCGCAGAGAAGGTGACCAGCAATATCGGTTCGCTGCATAACACTGGTATTGAGTACTCTGTCAACTGGCGTGCGATCCAGAATAAGGACTGGCGTTGGGAACTGGGTTATAACGTCACCTGGAACAAGAACGAAATCGACGAGCTCGTAGCCAGCAGTGGCGAGGACTACAAGATCACCTATGGTGGCAAGGCTGTAGGTACAGGTTCTGCCGACGGTATCAAGGCATGGAAGGTGGGACAGAGCGCATCAGCCTATTATGTCTTCCAGCAGGTCTATGACGCCCAGGGACAGCCTATCGAGGGCCAGTTCGTTGACCGCAATGCTGATGGTGTCATCAACAACGATGACCGTTACTTCTACAAACGGGCAACACCTGATGTCACCATGGGCTTCACCTCGAAGCTGATTTACAAGAATTGGGATTTCGGTTTCTCCATGCGTGCAAACCTGAACAACTATAACTACTTTGCCCTGGAGTGCGGAAACTCAAATATCAGTCTTTCCAACCTTTCGCAGGGTGATGCCTGGAAGAACGTCATGAAGATAGAAACCGCCAAGAACTGGCAGTACGTAGACGGTAATGACGCCTTGAGCGACTACTTCATCCGTAACGCCTCTTTCCTGAAGCTGGACAATATCACACTCGGCTACTCGTTCAACACCAAGTTGTTTGGCAGCGACTTCAGCGGCCGTGTTTACCTCACTGCACAGAATGTGCTGACTATCACGAAGTACGACGGTCTTGACCCAGAGGTTGACGGCGGTTACGACAGTACGCTCTATCCTCGCCCGTTCACCGGCATCTTTGGTTTGAGCCTCAACTTCTGAAGAAAAGGTAAAAATGTAAAAAGATAAAAACAGAAAGAATTATGAAAACCAATATTTTTAAATATATCTGTGTCATCTGCGCCATCTGCGGTTTATGGTCCTGCGTGAAGGATTTGGACGTAGACCCCATCAACCCGCAGCAGACGATGGAGGCAGACTATGACGCCCTGTTCAACAAAATCTACGCCAGCTTTGCACTGACTGGTCAGACAGGCCCTCACGGAAACAAAGACCTGACCTCGTTCGATGAAGGTCAGTCAGACTTCTACCGTATGTTCTGGTACATGAATGAGTTCACCACAGACGAAGCCCACTGGATCTGGGCAACTGATGCCGGTGTACCTGATGTACTGCATAACACCTATGGTGCTACCAACGACTTCTCCATGGGTCTCTACTATCGTTGCTATTTCACCATCACACTCTGTAACTTCTACCTGGACCAGGTGGCTGATGACGGCACAGAGGAGACCAAGCACCGTCGCGCAGAGGTACGCTTCATCCGTGCACTCAACTATTACTACCTGATGGACAACTACGGCAATGCTGCTTTCATCGAACATGTATCGTCAGAGAAGGCACTGTATTACACCCGCAACGAGTTGTTTACCTATGTAGAGAGCGAACTGAAGGTCTGTGAGCAAGAGCTGGCTGAAGCCGGTAAGAACACCTACGGACGTGCTGACAAGGTTGCTGCAGAGTTGCTGCTGGCTCGTCTGTATCTCAACGCAGAGGTCTATTCGGGTACGGCACAGTGGCAGAATGCCATGGACTACGCAGAGAAAGTCATCAACAACGGCTATTACAAGCTCAATACCACTGGTGGCAAGAATCCAGACTCTGGTGAGGAGTATTCACCCTATCAGATGCTTTTCCTGGCTGACAATGACACCAATGGTGCACAGTACGAGAATATCTTCCCCGTGATGTTTGACGGTTTGAAGACCCAGAGTCACGGTGGCATGAACTTCCTTATTCTCTCATGCTACAGCTCAGACATGAGCACCATGGTTCCTTCCGGTACCGACAACAGCTGGGGTAAGTGTACACGTGTTCGCGGCAAGCTGATCGACACCTTCTTCGGCGTGGGCGTTGATGCTCCTGAAACCGATGATGTGAAGACGATGACGAATGCCGCCAAGGACGATCGCGCACTGTTCTACAGCAAGGGCTACACACGTTATATCACCGACGAGAGCGAGAAGGAACAGGGCTACAGCTGCGTGAAGTTCCGTAACGTACGTTCTGACGGTAAGGCTACCGCTGCTCTGGTCAAGGTAGATACCGACCTGCCGCTGATGCGTGTTGCTGAGGCTTACCTCACCTATGCCGAGGCTTCTATCCGCAAGGATGGTCCTAATGCGAAGGCCACAGAGTATATCAATACCCTTCGTGAGCGTGCCAACGCCATCAAGGAGCCGACCTACGACATCAACGATGTCATCAAGGAGTGGTCGAAGGAGTTCTGGTTCGAGGGACGTCGCCGCATGGACCTCATCCGCTTTGGCATGTACGGTGGACAGTCGGCCTATAAGTGGGAGTTCATGGGTGGTGTTGCCAGCGGTGCACAGTTCCCCGCATACCGTAACGTATATCCACTGCCCGACAATGACCTCACCAACAATGAGAACCTCAAGCAGAACGAGGGTTATTAAATTGATAATTAGATAACAATAATAGAAAATTGAAGGTTATGAAAAAGATATATAAAAGCCTGCTCTTCCTGGTTGTTGCAGCCGTTCCATTCCTGACGTCTTGTGAGGATGACAACGACAGCAATCCCACGCTGAGCATTCCGTCGAGCTTTGAGCTCAATACCCCGGGACTGGCTGCCACCAATGTCTATGACCTGCCCAATGGAACGGTCAATCTGACGACGTCACAGCCAAACTATGGTGGATGGCCTGCTGCTGTCATCTACGCTGTACAAGTGTCACTCACCGGCGAAGAGGGATCGTGGACAGAACTGGGAACCACCTCTTCTTCAACACATGTAAAAGCCAATGGTGACGAGATGAACACTGCCGTACTGGAAGCCTATCGCGCCACCCATGACAACAACGATCCGGAAGGCGACCTGCCTGTCTATGTTCGTCTGCGTGCTTACCTGTCGAATAACACCAATGGTCTTGGCGAATGCTACTCCAATGCCATTCAGATCAAGGTACGCGCTTATGAGCCACCGGTAGAGCTGACATTGCCCACCTCTATCTATGTCTGCGGTAACTCGATTGCCGATGCTTGGAGCACCTGGAAACCCGTTCCACTCATCTGGACGAAGGAAGGTCAGTTCTATACCATGATCTACAACAATGCCGACGGCTTCAAGTGGGGTAACAAACCACAAGACTGGTTCGGCTATGATATGATCGATGAGTTCGACAATCAGGTTGAAGGCATGGAAATCTCTGCTGACGGTGATGGCAATATCGTCTTCAGCAAGCCAGGATGGTACGTGCTGAAGTTTGTCACAGCCATCGAGGGTAAGAAGGTGAAGTACACGCTCACCGTTGCTGAAGGTAAGGCTTGCGCCATCGGTGCTGCCGTCGACAATGGCAGCTGGAGCGGTGTAGAGATGACGGCTCCTGCCGACAAGGATGGCGACTGGACGTTCAGTGACTTCACTGGTTCCGGTGAGATGCGTGCATACATTGTCGTACCAGGCGTAGACTGGTGGCAGACAGAATTCACGATCCTTAATGGTAATGGCGAACTGGTATGGCGTGATGCTGAACACAACAGCGACTCCAACTGGAAGGACGACGTAGGCGAAGAATACTCCGTCTCTGTAGGCCCCGGCAAGACCATCAAGGTGAACTTCAACCGCAATACGGGTATTGTTGAGTGATAATAATGCATAATAATAAAAATATGAATCATATGAAGAAACATATATTATTCGGTGGAATGCTGCTCCTGGCAGCAGCATTCACCAGCTGTACCGAGGACTTCAAGGACTGGGCTTCACCTCAGTCAAATGGTCCGGAAGAAGCCATTTCCATTCCAGGATTCCAGGCATCAGCTGTCGCAGCACAGGATCTGGCCAAGGTTGAGGAAGAGGTACCCACCTTCTCGCTCAATGCCGCACTGCCAGAGGGCTACGTACTGGACAACGCTCGTATTGAACTGACACCACGAGGCATCGATGATGCCGACAAGGTCATCGTGAAGACCACCGTCACTGGTCTGGCTTCAAAGGAGACACTTCAGGAACTCATTGAGAATGTCTACGGTAAACGTCCTACCAACAGGACTTTCGACGGACATGTCCTGGTGAACGCCATGAAAGACGGTCAGGCACTCTATATCGATGCCGGTACCGTCGAAGTGAACATTACACCTGAGGCACCATACATCGCACAGAACTACTACATCGTTGGTGGTACGAAGGACTGGAACGACTCTAAGGAGCAGAAGTTCTCGCACAGCGATGCTGATGTCTATGACGATCCTATCTTCACCATTGTCATCGACGGTAATCCTGATGGCGACTGCTGGTTTGCCATTGGCGACGATGAAGGCGTGGAGGCCATTGGCGAAGGTGTATGGAACAAGCTGCTGGGTATCGTAGGTGGTGACAACAAGGCCACTTCCGGTAAGCTCGACTACCGCTATAACATGGGACAGGACAACTCCTTCTGCGTCTCGAATGCCAAGAAGATCAAGGTGACCCTCGACATGATGGAGCAGACCTTCGAGGTGACAAAGGTGAACATCGCAGACAACTACTATCTCATCGGTGGTCCTGGTGATTGGAATGCCGAGTCAGCTATGACGATGCAGTTCTCACACAGCGACAAGGATGTCTTCGACGATCCTGTCTTCACCTACACCTTCGACGGTGGTAAAGACATGTGGTTTGCATTCGGTGACAAGGAGGCTATCGACGCCGTGGCTGAAGGCACATGGAACAAGCTCTATGGCACGACCGGTGCCAGCGAGGATCTCAGCGGTAGCTTCAAGCGTCGTTATGACCTTGACGGCGACCACTCGTTCCACATCGACGGCAAGGCAAAGATGTACCGCTTCAGCATCAATATGGCTGAAATGACTTACGAGATCAAAGAGTTGAACTTCAACGAGTACATCTATGAGGCTGGTGTGAACAATGACTGGGGTGCTGTCGCACAACCGCTTTATTGCGCTAACCAAGATGGTATCTACACGGGCTTCTTCTATGCCCAGGATGCTGACTGGTCGGGTGGCAAGGGTGCCTTCAAATTCACCGGTGCCTTCAACGACTGGAACCAGGGCAACTACGGTGCAGGTTCCAATGACGATGAGGGCGGTACACTCGTCGACGATGGCGGTTCTGGCAACCTGTTGGTAACACCGGGCTTCTATCGTGCCGACGTGAACCTTGCCGACATGACGTTCAAGCTCACACGCATCAACAGCATCGGTATCGTTGGTCCTGCACAGGCAGGCGGTTGGGGTGAAGACACCGACATGACTTACAACTTCGAGACCCGTGCTTGGGAAGCTACCATCGAACTGGCAGCTGATGAGTTTAAGTTCCGTGCCAACGACGGTTGGGATATTAACTGGGGTGGTTCATCCGACAACCTGATCCAGAATGGTGACAACCTGAAGATCACAGAAGCAGGAACATACTTCATCCAGTTCTTCCCACTGTGTGAGACCAAGTCTTATTGCACCATTACAAAGAAGTAATCTTTCACCTTTATTGGATCAAGCGAGCCGCTTATTGCAACGGCTCGCTTGATTTTTAACATTAACACAAATGAAAAGACTAGCATTATTGTTTTTAGCCATCAGCGTGTCAACGTTTATCTGGGCACAACCCAAACGTTACCTGGGCGGTGACATATCACTATTACCATCGTACGAAGCGCAAGGCACTGTATATAAGGATTCCAGCGGCCGTCAGGTTAGCCTGCTACCCTTTCTCAAGAGACAAGGATGGAACA
>Ga0247611_10011419_pt1 | contig 10254 bp, 8 predicted proteins | sample 177DNAGHGhighgp2_FD_192422 | JGI IMG/M metagenome (GOLD analysis project Ga0247611, IMG submission 192422) | Sheep rumen microbial communities from Palmerston North, Manawatu-Wanganui, New Zealand - 1770 DNA GHGhigh gp2 | ecosystem: Host-associated > Mammals > Digestive system > Stomach > Rumen ... | reverse complement strand
GTCGCCCATCTTGTCCTCCTTGAGGCCACGGGTGGTGATGGCGGGAGTACCCAGACGCAGACCGCTGGTCTGGAAGGCGCTGCGGTCGTCAAAGGGAACCATGTTCTTGTTGACGGTGATGTCGGCAGCAACGAGGGCAGCCTCGGCCACCTTACCGGTCAACTCGGGATACTTGGTGCGCAGGTCAACCAGCATGCAGTGGTTGTCGGTACCGCCCGAGCAGATCTTGTAACCCTTGTCGATGAGGGCCTGGGCCATAGCGGCGGCATTGGTGCGCACCTGGATGGCATAGTCCTTGAACGAGGGTTGCAGAATTTCGCCAAAGGCAACAGCCTTAGCAGCAATCACGTGCTCCAGCGGGCCGCCCTGTACACCGGGGAAGACAGCGCTGTCGAGCAGCGACGACATCTTGCGGATAACGCCCTTCTTGGTGGTCTTGCCCCAGGGGTTGTCAAAGTCCTTACCCAGCAGGATGATACCGCCACGGGGACCGCGCAGGGTCTTGTGGGTGGTGCTGGTAACGATGTGGGCATACTTCAAGGGGTTTTTCAACAGACCGGCAGCGATCAGGCCGGCGGGGTGTGCCATGTCGATCATGAGCAACGCGCCCACGCTGTCGGCAATCTTGCGCATGCGCTCATAGTCCCACTCGCGGCTGTAGGCGCTGGCACCGCCAACGATCAGCTTGGGACGCTCGCGCTGTGCCACCTCTTCCATCTGGTCATAGTCCACCAGGTTGGTGTCGGGGGTCACGTTATATTCACAAGCCTGGAACATCAAGCCCGAGAAGTTAACGGGGCTACCGTGTGACAGGTGACCGCCATGAGCCAGGTTCAGACCCATGAACTTGTCACCAGGCTTGAGGCATGCCATGAACACGGCCATGTTGGCCTGTGCACCCGAGTGGGGCTGCACGTTAACGTACTCGGCATCAAAGATCTGTTTCAGACGCTCGATGGCGACGTTCTCGCTCTCGTCAACGCACTGGCAACCGCCATAGTAGCGGTGGCCGGGATAACCCTCGGCATACTTGTTGGTCAGGCAGCTGCCCATGGCCTGCATCACCTGGTCGCTCACGAAGTTCTCACTGGCGATGAGCTCAATGCCGTGTTGCTGACGCTGATGTTCACGCTCGATGATGTCAAAAATCACTTTGTCTCGTTCCATGATTCTTTAGTTGTAAGTTTTAAGTTGTAAGTTTTAAGTTAATTATATCAGTTAGTCTTTTGTCTTGGGTTTCTTGCGCACCGACCAGCCAAAGTGCCCCAGCTCCTCGCCCAGGCTGTAGTAGTGGCCGTGGCAATAGGTAATCAGGTCGGCAGCCTTGAGGTCCAGAGCACCCGTCGTGGGGTCAATAAAGCGGTCATCGGCGATGACGTTCATCACCTCGCCGATGAACATGTCGTGAGAGCCCAGGCGCATGATGTCGCGAACGCGGCACTCGACACTCACGGGAGCCTCCTGGATATAAGGGGCGGCCACCGTCTCGCCCTTGACGGGCGTCAACCCCATCTCGCGCCACTTGTCGTAGTCACGGCCTGACCGCACACCGCACCAGTCGGTGGCACGGGCCATCGCACGGTTGGTGAGGTTGAGTGTGAAGGCCATGTTGCGCTCCACAATGCCATGACTGTAGCGCTCGGGCCTGATGGAGACATAACACAAGGCCGGGTCACTGCAGATGGTGCCCGTCCATGCCGCAGTGAACAGATTATACTCCTCGGGATACGCCCCGCAACTCACCAGCAGCGCGGGCAGCGGGTATATCATGGTCCCAGGTCTCCAGTTCTGTTTCATGCTCATATTGCAATCAATGGTGCAAAAGTAGGCATTTTTTCCGTAACGCACGTGATTTTACCGATTATTTTTCGGTTCTCTTCATATTGTTAATAACTTTCTTGTCGAGGATGATGGATGAGGGGAGGAAAAAGCGTAATTTTGTGGTTTGTAAAACAACCCATCAGATATCTGAACCGTGCACATCGTCATAGCAGGAAATATCGGCAGCGGCAAGTCCACCCTGGCCCAGATGCTTGCCAAGCATTATGGCTGGGAACCCTTCATGGAACCGGTGGTGGACAACCCCTACCTGAGTGATTATTACAAGGACATCAAGCGATGGTCCTTTGCCCTGGAGGTGTTCTTCCTCAAGCAGCGCTTCAAGGACATCATGGACATCAACGCCAGCGACAAGACCATCATCCAGGACCGCAGCATCTTTGAGGGCGTGTACATCTTCACGGCCAACAACCATGACATGGGCAACATGGATGACCGCGACTTTGAGACTTACATGGAACTGTTTGAGCAGATGATGAAGATCGTGCGCTTGCCCGACCTGATGATCTATCTGCGCTCCAGCGTGCCCCACCTGGTGGACAACATCCACAAGCGTGGCCGCGACTACGAGCAGACCATGCCGTTGAAATACCTGTCCAACCTCAATGACCGCTACGAGGAGTTTGTCATGAACACCTACCGTGGCCGCAAACTGGTCATCGACGTGGACAACATGGACTACAAGAACCGTCCCGAGGACTTTGCCGCCATTGTCGACAAGATCGATGCCACGATGTTTGGCATCTTCGGCCCCCTGGACTGATAAGAGATAAGAGATTGATCGGCACCGCCCGGTCATCTGTGCCGAGGCAATGCCTCGGCTCCACCACAAGGACTAAAAACTTAAAACTAAAATAATATGCACATCGCAGTAGCAGGAAACATCGGCAGCGGCAAGACCACGTTGACCAAGCTGCTCGCCAAGCACTACGGCTGGAGCCCACGGTTTGAGCCCGTTGACAACAACCCTTATCTTGAAGACTTCTATGCCGACATGTCGCGCTGGTCGTTCAATCTCCAGGTTTATTTCCTGAACAAGCGCTTCAAGGAGGTAGTGGAAATCTCCAAGAGCGACATCGACATCATCCAGGACCGCACCATCTATGAGGACGCATGCATCTTTGCCCCCAACCTGCACGGCCAGGGCCACATGAGCGACCGCGACTTCAACAACTACAAGGACCTGTTTGAGCTCATGATGTCGCTGGTCAAGATGCCCGACCTGATGATCTACATCCGCTCCACCATCCCCAACCTGGTGCAGCAGATTCAAAAACGCGGGCGCGAATATGAGCAGACCATGCGTCTGGATTATCTGGAGGGCCTGAACAAGCGCTACGAGGACTGGATTGCCGGTTACAAGGGCAACCTGGTCATCATCAATGGTGATGAGGTGAAGTTTGGCGACAAGCCTGAGGACTTCCAGCAGGTGTGCGACAAGATTGACGCCAACCTGTTTGGTATCTTCTCGCCATTCAACCAACGCTAGATTCACTTTTTTGTACTACTTTTGCGCCGTGAAACTGTGGCGCACCATCTTGACTACCCTATCGCTGCTGGCCGCCATCACGGCTGCCGCACAGGTGAGCGTTGACCACTACCGTGGCGACGGCACCCGATATGTGCGGTCATGCGAGGAGGTCCTGTATGACAACTACTTCCATGCCGCGCGTTTTGCCGTGGCCGCCGTTGTCCAGCCCGGGAGATTGATTTCCTTCTCGCTCGAGGTGACCTACGACGAGGGAATGCTGCACGTGAGCCAGGGCGACAGCCTCACCCTGGTGCTGCGAGGCGGCAGCCGCATCGTCCTCAAGACCGACCGCGACGTCCACCGTGCCGACATCGTCAAGCGGCACTTCCACGACCGCAACATCTTTTATGTCACCTGCCACTATCCGCTGAGCATCTATGACATCCAGCGGCTCACACGCAACCGCACCACCAAAATCTCGGCGCAGACCGACCGATTCACCTTTGACCGCAAGGTGGACAAGTTCCAGGAACGATTCAGGAAACAGTTTACCGCGGTGTATCAGGAAATCAAGAGTCAGAAGTGATTTGAATCGTATCATCAAGAAAAAAGCGGCCTCGCTGAGGTCGCTCTATTTTTTCCCACATAGTGGGGATTGTGTTGCAGCACTTATTTCAAGCGCAGGACTTTACCCTCAGCAACATTGTCGCTGGTGAGGCCGTTGAGCTTCTTGAGCTGAGACACGGTGAGACCGTTTCTCTGGGCAATCTTGGTGAGATTGTCGCCCTGGCGCACTTGATAGGTCGAGCGACTCTCCTCACGGCTCTCGCGGGAAGACTTGCGGGTGCTGGCCAGGGGTTTATCATGCCTGGAGCTCCTGCTGGCAGTCTCTTTCTCCTCGGGGGCTACGCTCTTTTTCTTGTCGGCATAGCGCTTGCTGGGAGCATAGTCGCGAGCCTTGGTATAGTTGCTCTTGGAGAAGGTGTAGCTGTCGGTGTGGGTGCAGCGGTTGGCGAAGTCAAAGATGGCCTCGGGGTTGATGGCATAGCCCATGAAACGGGTCTCGAAGTGCAGGTGTGGACCCGTGCTGCGACCCGTGTTGCCGCTCAGGGCAATGGGCTGACCGGCCTTGACATACTGGTCGGGCTTGACCAGGAAGCGAGACAGGTGGCCATAGACGGTCTCCAGGCCGTTCTCGTGACGAACGATGACGTAGAAGCCATAGCCGCCGCGCTCAAAGCGCGTGAGGCGCACACGACCCGTGAAAGCCGAGTAAACGGTGTCGCCAATGGCTGAACGCAGGTCAACGCCCTTGTGGGTGCGGCCAAACTGGGGACGGTAGCCATAGTGGCTGGTCACATAGTTGCCCTTGATGGGCATCACATAGCGACGCACGTCAAGCACCTTGGTGTTAGGCACGTTGGCATCCTTGTAGCAGTTCACAAGGTTGCTTTCCCAACCCTCGGTGTAGATGTCGGGCTCGGGCTCGCACTCCTCATACAGGTCGGCGGCATACTTCTGGGCTTCCTGGACCCTAATCTGGTCCTTCACGCGATTTTGCTTGGCGAGCAGATTGCTGTGCATCTTGCTATAGTTCGATGCCGATTGCATATTCTGTGCCGACAAGCTAAGCGCAAAAAAGGGTATCGCCATCAAGGCGAAAAAGAGTTTTCTAGATATATTCATTCTGTAATTTTCTTAGTCAGTTGTTTTTTAGAACGCCCAAAGTTACTCTTTTATTTTGTAAGCAGGGGCATTTGACCTGCTAAAAAGTGTAAAGTTTGGTTTCATTCTCTTAAACAAGCAAAACAATCCATTGTGAATCAAGTGAATAAAAAATTCACAATTGCAAACAGTTTTGAATCCAAAACTGGCGTACCCCACCACGGCCGCTGGCCCTAGTTCCAGGAGTTGGAAACGTCGATGAGATTGGTCGTACCTGTTGACCTCACGGGCGTTTCAATCGTGGTGCTTGACGGTAACTTGTTACCGGCAATGATGACATTGGTTGATGAGAGTACCGTGATCAGGGTTGCTGGTACAGTGGTGACGGTCTTGACGGTGTTGTTGGTCAGCACGGCATCGTTGAGGTAATCGCCTGCAAACAACGACCCCTTGAGCCCGTTGATGGTGTTGTTGCTGATCATCAGTCCGCCGCCACGGCTGTTGGACACTGCCGCCAGGAAGTCAAACACGTGACTCTCGATGCCGGTGAACGTGTTGTTGCGGATGATGGTGAACATGCCAGCCGATGAGTACTCCTCGTCGCTGCAGCCATGATTGAAAGCCTTGATCTTGTTGCCCTCGATCAGGACATTGGTCACATCCTGGCAAAAGAACACACCAGCGCCTCTCACCCCATTGCCTGTCATGGTGTTGCCGCTGATGAGGGCTCCGTTAAACACGGTACCCATGTGGACGCCATGCATGGCACAATTGTCGATGACACAGCTCTTGACAATGAGGCCACCCTCGCCCTGGTCACTGATGCCGTCGTAGGAAGAGTTGATGATCTTGCAGCGCTCAATGATGTGATTATAGCTGTGATGGTTATAGGAGATGCCATTGACCTTGCTCGTGCCATAGGCATCAAAGTGGATGCACCCGTTGGCCCACTCCATGGGCTCATAGGTCACGCCGTTATAGGTCGGGCCTTGGGTCTGGCGATTGCCGTCCAGGCAGATGTCGTGGATATAGACGTTCACACACTCGTCCTTGAAGGCCCAGGAGCGCAGGATGGGGAATGAGGTAGAGAGCACTGCGCCTGCCGGATGAGTGCACACCACACCCGGTTTCTCGTCGTTGAAAGCACTCTTGAACCTGACCTCAAACTTGGTCACGCCGTTAACCGTGACAGGTGTCTCGTTGATCTGGGCAATTTCGCCATAGGAGCAATACCGTGCACGGGCGTTGGACGGGTTAAAGGGATTGGTGGAATAGGAAATGAAACAGTGATCGCCCACATGATAGCCGTCAATGCCATCTACCATGAGGGTCACCGTGCGGTCATCGTTATACACGCCCGTGGCGATGGCATCGGTGAGCTTGTGCCAGGCTGCGGGGAACTTCTTGATGACGGAGTCGTCCCCGTCACCATAGATTTCCATTCCGCTCTGTAGCGTCAGCGGGCGGCGTATCATGTAGGTCCCACTGGGCACATACAGGGCCACATGAAGCCTGGCCGCATCGGCAAAGGCCCTTTCCAACGACTCGGTATCATCACTCACGCCATCACCCACTGCTCCATAGTCCTTGACCGAGATACAACCACGGTTCAGCCCGGCAATGCCAGATGCTGACTCATCACCCTTAATCAAATAATCAATCAAGGACGTCACGTCGCCTACCGTTGCCACGCCATCGCCATCCACGTCGGCATAGACGGCTTGAGCCAACGCTTGACCTGAATTCGAGGCCAGCAGCATCAGGCCCACCAACATATTGATCAATATATTTTTCTTTTTCATCGCTGTAATCTATTGTGCTGATATTCATATTGAAGTTTCTCAAGTAGTCAACTTGCTCACTGATTGAGCACACACGCTGAATTTCTCAATTCCAGGTGTTGGAGGTATTGATAACGTTGGTCGTTCCTGTCATGACGACGGGCGTTGAGAACGTGGCACTTGACGGCAGCTTGTTGGCCGACAGGATCACGTTGTTACAATTGGTGACCTGCAGCACACTGGTGGGCAGCGACGTGATTGACTTCACCTCATTACCCGCCATCACGATGCCATCCAGCTTGTCACCGGCAAGCAGCATCGCTTGCAGGCCACGTATGGTATTGTTGCTCACCTGCAAGATGCCACCAGGGGTCGCGCCGGCTGTCAAGAAATCAAAAATCTCGCCCTTGATGGCCTTGAACTCGTTCTTGCGAATGAGCAAATACTTCACACACGCATCGGTCTCATCAACGCCACAACCATGCTCAAACTGGGAAATCACGTTGTTGTCCATCACCACACTAGAAACCTCTTGATCAAAGAACACGCCTGCTCCAATCACGCCATTACCTGTCATGGTGTTGCCGGCAATCATCGCCTGTGAGAATTCTGTACCCACGTGGACACCGTGCCTGGCACCGTTCTCAATCAGGCAGTCCTGCACCGTAAGACCACCCTCGCCCAGGTCACAAATGCCATCACCTGGGGAATTCTTAATGGTCAATCGGCGGGCGGAGAGATGGCACTGGACGTTCCGGCACTCGACTCCCGACTGGTCGACAAACCCACCGGGACAGTAGGCATCAAGGCAGATGCAGCTATTGGCCCATGACCACGGCTCCGCTGCATCCCTGTTGCCATCCAGTGTGAGGTCGTGAATCGAGACGCCGTCACACTCAAACCGGGCAGCCCACGACCGCAACAAGGCAAACGATGTAGAGACCTGACAACCAGACTCATGGGCCGTGACGCATCCCGTGAAAGCCTCCTGCTTGTCACTGATGACGGGACTAAAGTTGATTCTATTGCCTTCCACCGTGGTGACAATGGCATGGGTACACCAACTGCCGCCCCTAGGGTCGGCAATAAAGAACTGGTCACCCGCATTGAATCCCGTGGCATCCACGACATCAATATAGGCTTGCCCCTTGACGGTAGCATCGGCCAGCGTGGTGGTCACAGCCTTTCTCTTGATGATCGTGGCCTCGCTACCATAAACTTCAAGACCGCTCTTGAGCGGCAATGAACGGCGAATCATGTAGGTCCCGGGCTCCAGATATGCGGCCTTCTTGAGACGAAAGGCTGCCTCCATCAGGTTCTCCAGAGCCTGGGTATCGTCGGTCAGTCCATCACCCACGGCGCCATATTCCCTGGCCGAGACATACCCCGGGTTGATGTTAGGATTGGGAACTACGTTATCATTGTTGCGAGACAGGATGCAATCAACCACGATAACCATGTCTGCCACATTGACTACCCCATCCCCGTTCACGTCGGCATAGAAGTAATAGGCCTCTTGGGAGTCAGCCCTCATGGGCACACTCACCATTGCCATCAGGCACAATGCCACACTTATTATTTTAACTATCTTTTTCATCGGTCATCAATTTTCAGTTCCAGGAATTAAAGGTTTCAATCAAGCCTGTAGTTGTCGCCGTCACTACGGGAGTTGCAATCGACACATCAGTTGGCAGTGAGTTACCCGTGATGACCAGGTTCTTGCTCTGAGCCACACTGATCAATCGGGACGGCACACTCGTCACACTCGTAATCTCATTATTAGAGATAATCACATTGTCAAGGTAATCACCGGCAAACAGATAAGACTTGAGACCATCAATCTTGTTGTCGTGAATCTGTAGTCCAGTGCCGTGATTAGAACTGATCGCAGCCAGGAAATCAAACACATAGCTCTTGATGTTGCTGAAGCGGTTATTACGGATGATCACAAACTTGGCGCAATTGGCATACTCCTCGTCGCTACAACCATGATTAAACGCGGTAATCTCATTATTATCAACGACAACATCGGTCACATCCTGACAGAAGAACACGCCGGCCCCAATCGAGCCATTACCCGTCATCTTGTTATGGGAAATCATCGAGTTGAAATTTCGGGTCCCCAGGTGGATGCCATGCATTGCACTGTTGCTGATGACGCAGTTGGTCACAACCAGGCCGCCCTCGCCCTGATCACTGACGGCATCATGAGAGGAATTCAAAATTGTCAAGTTGCGAAGCACCATGTTGCGCTGGGGGTGCATGTAGTCCACCCCAGTAGTGCTATTGGTATATCCTCCAGGATAATAGGCGTCCAGATGGATACAGCTGTTAGCCCATGACTTGGGCTCTGAAGTGCTGCGGTTACCATCGAGCGTGAGGTCATGAATATACACGCCATCACAGTCAAAGCGCGGCGACCACGACCGCAACAGGGCAAATGAAGTGGAGACCTTGGCACCCGAGTCATGGTTCCTCACACAACCTGGGAACCCTGGTTGCTGGTCGCTGATGATATTGGTAAAAAAGATGCGGTTCTGCTGTATCGAGTCAACCACGGCATAGGTACACTGGTTGGCCTGATTGTCATAACATATAAAGAATTGGTCACCAGCGGTAAATCGGCTGGCATCCTTCACATCAATGAAGGTCTGCCCCTTGGTCGCGGCAGCAGTCAGCGAGGTGACCACGGCCTTGGCCTTGGTGATGGTGGCATCATTGCCATAAATCTCCATCCCCGTTCTCAACGTCAACGAGCGGCGTATCAGATAAGTACCAGGGTCAAAGAAGATGGCCCGTTTTTGCAGGTAAGCCTCCTCAAACAAGCGTTCCAGTGCCTGGGTATCATCGGTTACGCCATCGCCCACGGCTCCAAACTCCCTGGCCGACAGGTAACCTGTGTTGGGATTGGTCACGCCACCCGGCTGCCCGCCATCCAGGATGCAATCGATGATAACAATCATATCGGCAATCGTCACACGGCCGTCGCCGTCCACGTCGGCAAAACTATAATAAGGTTCTTGAGCCGCTGTACTGAATGGGAACTGCAACAGGGAGAATAGGCCCATGATAGCTGTCACCATTCTCCATAATTGTCTATTCGTTTTTCTAATCATAGTTATTGGTCATAAAATTGGAATGATTGATTGTTTTGATCTACTCTTTCTATCCTAATAATCCATTTTGGTCATGAAATAAGGCCCCAGTTGGCCTGTTTGTCATAGATGTCGCGCATGTGGGCGGCCATCTTCACGCCCCATGGGGTGGACAGCTGTGGGTCATCGCGCAGGTAGTCCTCGGCGGCATGGCGTGCCAGCTGGATGATCTGGCCGTCCTGTGCGAGGTTGGCGATGTGCAAGTTGAAGGCGATGCCGCTCTGCTGCGTCCCCTCCATGTCGCCGGGGCCACGCAGCTTCATGTCTTCCTCGGCAACGACAAAGCCGTCGTTGGTCTGCGTCATCACCTGCAGGCGGTGACGGGTATCACGGCTCAGGTCGC
>Ga0247611_10011418_pt1 | contig 10255 bp, 6 predicted proteins | sample 177DNAGHGhighgp2_FD_192422 | JGI IMG/M metagenome (GOLD analysis project Ga0247611, IMG submission 192422) | Sheep rumen microbial communities from Palmerston North, Manawatu-Wanganui, New Zealand - 1770 DNA GHGhigh gp2 | ecosystem: Host-associated > Mammals > Digestive system > Stomach > Rumen ... | reverse complement strand
AAACGTACTGCAATGGGCGACTGGACACGATATCCAAGGGCTATGATAACATCGAGATTATAATGTAGTACCTGATAGTTTTTTCCATCAGCGGCAGTTGTTCGGAATTTCCGAACTACCACTTCTTTGTCTAGCTCATTATCATTAAAGATGTTTCTTAGGTGTTCACTGATGTTTGATTTGCTCGACTTAAAAATGTCTACCAGCTGAGCATGCGTCAACCATACATCTTCATCAGCAAACAGAGTATTTACACTCAGTTTCCACTCATCATCTTTATATAGTATCAGTTTATTTTCTTTCTGTGACATATTTAGTTTTTATCAATTATATCTTATATCCAATACTACCTATTGAGGTTGTATTATCTTTCTTTTTAGCCATATCATTGATTTTTGTAGATACTATCAGGCTCAATAGCCCAAGTAGCAGGAATAACGAAAACAGCAATCAACAGCGTAATAAAGATTTTCTTCATATGTTTATGATTAATTAAAGAGATTTCCGTTTGCAAATATACATCATTTCGCCGTTATAACCAAATGATTATCAAGAAAAAAAAGAAGTAGGCCTGTCATAGCGACAGACCTACTTACTTGTAATAGCCAATTCTAACGTAATGCCGAGGGGTGGCAAAGGGTTTCCATGAGATGTGTAGCCAACCGTTACCGGTCAAGAGCTGGTCAGTCAGTTCATGAGTTTTAAGGAAGTCGACCAACCGATGGAACTGGGTGGGGTCCTTGGGGCGGATATCCGCAGCCTGACCTTGAAGATGTTGAGAGTTCTTCACTCCACCCACGCGGCGGTTCACATCGGGATTACGGAAACCGGAGTTGATGATGATTGGGCCAACCACTTGGCGGGCAGGTTCCAGCAGGTTACTACAACCATACATCATGTTCGTAATCTGCTGTACAGTTGGAATGTTGTCGGGATACTTCTTCAGGTTGAGAAATTCCGAGAGCATAAAGTGTTCTGAGAGTTTGATATTTTCCATTTCTTTAGTTTTTTAAATGTGAAATATTTGAGTTTTTAAATACCTCACAAAGATACAGAAAACGGCAGGCACAACTCGACGATAACTGTGTTTAAAGGAGTTTATCAGAGTATTTGTGTATAAACATAAAAAAAGTCCCAAAATATTTGGAACTTATTGAAATACTTCTTACCTTTGCAGCGTCAGAATGTATGTTTTGACTATCCGGTAAACATGTGAGGCCCTAGGGGCTGAGAATGCCGAGAGGAGTAAGCCTTCATCGACCCTGCTCCATTTTAAAAGTCACCTTCTTGCTTTGGCAAGCGTCCTTGCAGGCCGAGCGCGGGTGGCTTTTATTATTTCTTTTTATTCATACCTCCCATAGGGACGGATACGATTGAGCACCAAACTTTTTTAGCCTTTTCTTTCATCCCTTTTTCGAATTCAATCTTCTTTCTAGATTGATATATTGTTATAGAGCTTGTGTTAACATCGGGCTCAGGATGATACTTAGCCACTCTTGCTTTATTTGCTGCTATTTTCTCTTCCTTTGTCATTCCCTCAAGCGAATTCTGGAATTTATTAGCTTCGCGTCTAGCTAATTTATTCCCGCTTAAGAACTTATTAATCTTCTTTTTCTTCTCTTTTAATGCTATAATATGACTTATAACTTTAGAAGTGAGACTACCTGTCGAGTTTTTGTCCTTATTATTGCCCATACCTTATTAATTATTAGTGCTTCAAAAATATTAAGGGATTATACAACTCAGATACTCCTTCTCAAAAGCATTAGGGAATAGGAACTTGGATTCACGATCCTTGAACTTCACAAAGACATAGTTTTCATCCATTGACACAACTTGTCCTAGACCAAAACTTTTATGAACAACTTTATCCCCTATTTTCAGCCGTTTCCATGGTTGTTCCTTTGGTTTCGACACATTCACTTCCGCTGATGTTGAATCCTTAGGTATAATATCAGCATCACTCTTCGTTTCTCTGCGTTCTTCAACAGGTTCTTCCTTTATGTCTGCTGTATCCATTACAGTATCCCAACCTCCGATGATGGTTTCTGTATGGGTGTTGATGCCCGTGTATTCGAGTGACGAGTCTTCGTAACGCTTAAACTTATAAACGGCATCGTTCATCAAATCTCTGTTGAATACGCCCAAACTTACCAATAATTCGAAGTCCTTCAAGGTGAGACCTGTTACCTTACGGAATAACTCAGGTTCCAATTGTCTGATGACATCCATCAGACTATATTCTCTAAAGTCAGTCAGATACATGAATACAGGTATGCGTGTAGCAAACTTGATGAGTTTCTCCTGTATCTCCTTACGTTTACTCTTGTATTCTTTCTCCTCATCTGTCAATTCCTTCTTCTCCTTAGGAGTCATTTCGCTTGGGTCTTTCGTCTTCTTGGTCTGCTTGACGTGTTCTGACTTATTGATGATCGTTTCAATATCAGAATTCAGACTGCGGAAACCCTCAATGCTCATTAGAGCCTTCATAGCCTCAGGATTATTCAGCAGGCGCTGCAGAGTGGCATTATCTACATTTACTAGAACAGCACTCTCCCATCGACGCGCAAGCAAAGTAGCAGTTGTGCCACTCATGGCCATATCAAGTACACCTGCGGCATCTATCTCCTTCATAGAAGAACCGTCGTAGGCCAATATGGGAAGGAACTTGATAAACTCAGCCACCTTCTTCTCGGGATTGCTTTCCTCCACATTCAGTTGACAACTGTATTCTTCCACCTGACGTAAGGCGCGATTAGGAGCAAAGTCAAAGACATAGCAGAGGGGTTTGAGTATTACCTCATTACCCTCTTCATCTTTAGTTGTCCATGGCGACTGCACACGGAAGGCTGCTTGGAAATATGTTTCTGGCGAAGTGGTATTCCTCAACATCATAATACCCGTCCATGGCTTGACAGTCACACCTGTAGACAGCTTACCGCATGAAAGCGTGATGGTCTTTGTCTGCTGAGGATCGCCCATCGCATTATATACAGGAGCGACAGCTTTTGCACCCATACCTGCCTCATTACCAGCAGCCACGATAATCTCATAATCATCAAAGAAGCGGTTGGCACGTTTGCGCAACAACTTTTCCATAGCCTTACATGCAGCCACGCTGGGCAAGAACCAATATGTATGTTGCAGATAACTCAACAGACGACTATCTGAGAAAGGCATAGGCGGTTTCTCCGCACCAAGTTTTAAATCAGAAACGATACTCTCCGCATATGAACCTCGAATTAAGTCCAACCATTTCTGAACATATTCTTCATGAATAAAGTAATCATCCTCGGCACGGAAGAACTCATTGAGATCGAACTCGTCAAACTCTCCCTGTGAAGCAATCTCGCTGATGCTCTCTGGCATCTGATAGGTAAGCATTACCATCTTTGGCAGCTGAGCGTATGGATTATCCTCCCCTTTCCATGCCTCTTTGGCTGCCTGTTCGTCAGAGTAAGTCCAGTTGTATATCTGGTCCTCAATGAATTCACCAGTAGAGATTGCACGGAATGGTGTACCCGACAAATACAGGAAAGCGCCTGTACGAAGAGGCATCAGACCTTCATCATACAATTCACGGACTTCCATTTCCCGACTTGATCCAGCATCCTCTTCCATCATTTCGCCCATCTCCTCAGCACGTTTCAGAGCAGGATCTTTCTTGTCATAGAAGTTCTTAGCATTCTTGCCCCATGCACCATAGTGGTATTCATCAAGTACGATACAGTCCCAATCTACTGTCTGTATCCATTCGTTGGTAGCCTTGATACCACCCATAGCATTTTTGCCAAGAACATCTTGGAACGAGGCAAAGCAAACAAAAGGTTTACGCTCATTGACGTAGTTGAATTCTCTATCTTCCTGTTTCTGGCAAAACTGCCAACCCTCAAAATCTTTATGCGTAATGAGGTCTTCTTCCCATGCTGTCTTCACGGCTGGTTTAAAAGTCAGCACCAAGACCTTCGTCCACCCCATCTTTAGCGCCAATTGATATGTTGTAAAGGTCTTACCAAAGCGCATCTTCGCGTTCCACAAGTAATGTGGAATAAGACCGCGATTCGTTGGGTCTTTCTTAAAAGCGGTAAGATAGTCTGAGGTTTGTTTTACGGCACGTTTCTGTTCTGGACGCATACCAAAATCATAGATTCTATCCGTCATGCTGTCGCGTCTTTCCATCGCAGCATTTATAGCCCTCTCTACGTCTTTGACATCACATCGGAACCACTCTCCAAAAGGATTAGGTATTCTGTTCTTACGCAAGTAGTAATGAACACCTCCTAAGCCTTTGTCTGTAAAATAAGTCCCATCCGGGCGCATTGAGCTCCTTCTCAGAAGAATCTCTTTATCGAGATACAATTCATGACCTTGTTCCTTGATGCGGATAGTCCCTGGCCTTGAAGTATAACCTACTTTCAAAAGTCCCTTGTATTTGGGTACATCCGGAAGTGTGTAGGCGTAGATGGTTGGAGTCTCATCCACCTTGTTTCTTAATAAATTCTGTGCTGCCATAAGCTATTCCATTGGTCGGATCATTGATTCTATAAAAGCAATTTCTTCCTCTGTGAGATTGTATTTTTTGTAAAGCATCTCATCAGTCCAAGGATGAGAGAAGTCCTGGAGGGGGACAAAGAGAAAAACACCTTTAGTTATATGTATAGAGGATAGTGCTTGTAATAGGAGGAAACGAACAAATCTTGTTTTAAGATATGAACAACAATTATCAGATAGTTCTTTACTAGAAAATGTATCGATTATCAAATATGTTTCCGTACAAACTGTTTGAGGAGGTAAAACCATTAATGAAGATAAGATTTGATATTTTCCGTCATTTCCTGGTTTATTTCCTCCCGACATGGCATAAGTAATAATTACTTTATACTTATTAATTATTCCATCTCTATCAGTTATACTATGGGAACTGATGAATGAGTTTCCATTACTGGAAAGCATATTATAATCTCCATTAAGCTTATTGTTATGTCCTCGTTCATTACTTGAAATACTAAAAGCATTACGAGAAGAAACTACATTATCCATGGTTTCCTCTTTATGGGAGCAAACCTTTCTTACAATATGAATAGCCGTATTATCTCTAACAAAAACAGGATATTCATCTAATCGTCTTTTCTCAGATGAAGCTAATTTCTCACCTTTTATATTAGTGATAGTACATTCTTCGTGTTTATCATATGCCCAAAAGAAATAGCAAACGCCTCCTGCAATATTTACGCCACTAAAACAATCCGAAGAATTTGGATAGTCCACAATATGCAGGATTCTATCATCTGATAGCATTGAAGAACGAAAATCTTCTAGTCCTTTACCTCCAGCATACCATCTTGCAGGAATAATCATATTCAAATAGTGTGGTTTTAACTTCATCGCTTGTTCCACAAATAAATGATAAAGTGGTTTTGCACTTGCAGAATTACCTCCATCACTCATTTGATATGGTGGATTGCCTATTATTACATCAAAATGCATATTATTAAAGAATTTCTTTGGATTATCTGTGTGAATAAATAGATAGGCGTATTGCTCCGCCTCTGAGCCTCGATCGTAAACGGCTTGACTGGCACCACAATATTTGCATTTACCATTTACCCATGTGTGGTTGATGTTCTTATAGATGATATTGCCATCTTCTGTGTCGAACTTCGAAACACTATATTTACCATTGGCGTGTTTACTACAATAAACTGAACGACGAGCCAACAACGATGTCAATTCAGTACAAGCTATACCAAATACCTGATGATGCAGAATATGGTCGATGCGTTGCTGGCGCTCAGGAATCTGATCTGCAAGTCCTCTGTCGAGCCGCTTCACAATTTCACGAAGGAATACTCCACTCTTTGTAAAAGGATCGAGGAAGGTTGTCTTTGGACTGCGGAATAACTCTTGTGGCAACAGATCAAGCATCTTGTTGGCCAATTCAGGAGGAGTGAATACCTCATCATTACTTAGGTTAGCAATGCAATTTAGTACGTCAGGGTTGTAGTTACTGATTATCATAGGCTATTACTTTATTAGGTCAATATATCGGATTGCTTTCTTCTTTTCCCAGTCATAAATCTTACAATATTTGCCATTGTGCTTGTAGATGTTATCTTCAGCACAACCTGGGCATGGACTGACTTTCGGTTTACTCTCTTGGGGAATTTCAGTAGAGAATAGATCAAGTTGCGGGAGAGCCTTATGTTTTGAGACCACATCGTGACACGTATCTGGGACTACTCCTTTTATACCATCCATCTGCCAAAGGTTCCAAGAAATAATTTCTGCGATTCCTTTAATGGAATCCATTGTTGGAGCCATTTTAAAAGTTGCTTGATAATACTCAATGAATGTATAGAGCAAAGCTTTTCGAGCCAATAACAAATTATCTCCTTGCCACTCATAACCATAGATATTCTGGTATGCAACACAAGTCCAATCAATCCATTCTTCTTTCGACTCAGTATTCTCTGTGACGATACGTAGCTTTCTGTCTAGTAAGCCAATACGTGTTTGCAGAGGGATTATGTCACCAGTTGTTGCGTCAAACCTACTTACCAGATATGGAGCTTCGCCACACGTTATTTCCATACGAGTAGAGCTTACATAGTCTTTCCACGTCTTGCCTTCAGGGAATTCTATTTTTCCAGAATTAGCTGTCCAAGTATGGTTAGTAGTATCTTCTGTATTGAAGACGTTTTTACTGCCGAACCATGCTTCATCTACTAGATTGTTCTGGGCATTGCATACCCATGAAGGTGTAAACACCTCAGCCATATCCTTGGCTCTATCTGTTTGGTTTTCCTTTGATTTGAGTACACGAGGTCTTATAACCATTCCCCTATCGCCAGTTATTAACTTTGGCAATATCTGTGAATGGTAATCATATTCTTTTCCGAGCGCTTCATAATCATGCGTCGCCCAGAAGATATTTTTACCTGTTGTATGGTCTTGGAGAAGAATATCAAGTACTTCTGCCGACAACTCCAACAGGTCGTTCTCCCAAATAACAATGGAGGAAGAACTACTTTCTTTGTTTGGCATTCTTTGCGCTTATAGCTAATGGCAAAAGCACTTATCGGATATTACGGGATACTACAATCGGACAGACACGAAAAAAGCGTGGACGCTTATCCGTGTCTGAGGTTGTAGGATACCCGTCCAACAGATAAGTGATATGTCCACGCCATAAGCGCAGACATTAGTCATTTATCGTTGTTGGGCTTGTTTCTAAAACTTCCTACATTTCAGACACGCCGAATAACTGCTAATGCTGTTATATTTTTACCTACTAAAGTCATATCGGCACCTCCGCTGGGGCTCAAAAACTGTCTGCCGTAGCAGCGTCGTGTCACGACGATTAGCCAATACTTGATTGCAAAAGTACAAAAATCTTTTTGATTTACAAGCATAATTCAAGCGAAAACATAATAATTGAACACTTTTTTTTTTTCACGTGTATTTTATTCACTTATTTGCCAATTAATTGTTATCTTTGCACCTCAAAATCTTAAATGACTAAATTAGTAATGGTTGAGACACTTTTAAATAAAATATCAAAACAAAGTAACAGTACAATCGTCACAGATGCATGGCTTACTGGTCAAACAGGTGGGATTGTTGACCTGAAAGGCGATTGCATTTTCAGATTTATAGACTACGACACAGAGGGCGAACTCAGAATAAAGCATACAACAGAAGAGAGCAAACTCTCATGTCCTGTAGTAGCGTGCGGGTTTGTTGGCTATTGGTTGCACAGAAAAGATTCTGAAGGGACTAAAACAATATTTGATGGCTATTATGAACTGCGTTTGAAAGAATATGAGAAAGCGCACGAATGTGATGAAGATGCTTGGGAAAGAGATTTCAAGAAAGAGTTTGTATGCCGTCATCATATTCCAACCGAAAAGAAATGGATAAAAGCATCCGAGGCCCTATTTCCATACATAACAGAAAATGACCGAAAGAAGGTCAGAAGTATCATGGATAATTATCTGAAATATGCCCGTTCAAAACGAAAGCAACTTTATCCACCCACCCATCCTGCTAACAGAATTATTGAGGAAACTTTTCTTGATGCATATCGTATAGGAGGACCTGCATATGAATGTATGATGTGGATGCGAAAAGAGTATAAGCTACCGTACATGGGGCCACATTGCGATAATGGAGGTGTATGGGAAAATAAATCGTTTCCCGAAAAAATAAAGGCACGTCATGATAAATTAAATCCAGAAAACATTGCTGAACAATTCGAGGACTTTAATACAGATGTACTAATGTATCCTAATGGCGGTTTAATGGATGAAATTAATGAGAACCTCAGAAACAGTCAGACACAAGAGGAACGAATAAGATATATCATATCATTACTCCAGCCTTTTAAGGAATTTGCTGATGCTTTTAATGCCAAAGCTAGAATAGACGAAAGGAAACGAAGTATCAAAGAGCATGAAGAATGGATAAAGGATTGGGAAGGCATGCCTGATGATGCTATCGATGAACGAACAGGCAAGCCTATCCGTCCTAAAGATCAAATTGCCGCATGTGTAGAATCTATAGAAGAGTACAAACAAGATATTGAATATTGGGAAAAAGTTCAACAGGATTTTTATTGGTTTGCCCAACATGGACTTGGTGCTGGCGATTATAGGGTTTATCCACAAGCAGTAAATGACGAAATGTGCAAATACATTGGTGGATGGTGGAAGTACATGATACTTTTTGCGCGCAGATTAGCCGCTCTTTGCTTAACCTATGGTATAAAACTGATGGATGTGCAAGAAAGATGTGAGATATATCTGATGTGGCAATTCCGGATTACAGACTACGTAGATAACAAACATGTCACTACTATCGAGCATGCCCGTAAACTATTGGATGAGATTGATACCAAGAACCCCAAAAATCAAGTAAACAACGATGTGGCGCATTCAGTAAAAGCGGAAAGTAAAGAAGCAGACAAGATGAATCTAGGAAAGGGGAATGCGTCCCAAAAGATGGATTCCGACTTTGAACATCTGAAAACATGGCAGGATAATCCCGACCTAAAATACTACCTGTCTAAGAATCATTGGAATCATCATGTCAATGAATTACTATACGCATATCTTACTTCTCGTTATAAAGGTAATGAGGTTGGTGTCTATATAAATATGGTATTTCTCAATGGTTCAGCATACAAAATTAACTATAATCAAATTTACGGAGTGATGTTCAATGAAGCATATAACTTCTGTAGCTATATACTAACTACTAATGTACCTGAAACAGAAATTACATATCTGGAAACAAAAGCAGAATCATTATGCCCAGTAGAATTGGCCAAACCAATTATCGCATATAACATATTAGTTATGACCGGTTTTATCCTTTGCTGTGCCTATGACCAAAATGATGCTGTGGGAAGGTTTTTATGCCGTCTTTCTATTTATAATCATACTCACTATTTCGGTGATAAGTTTCATCATTTTGAAGATTACATAAAAATTGGTTATGAATGCGTTGCAGCAATCATGATAGACGGTCAAATTCAAACTCCTGGAAAATTACGTCCAGGTTATGATTACAAAGGACGTGATGAGTATCTTCGCAAAACTATACCATGGTATAGGATATCAGCAGAAAAGTTTGAGAAAAGATTGAAAGAGTCAGAAGAAGGAACAGAAGTTAAAGACATTCCCGAAGATTTACCGCTGGCTGGGGTTTTGAACACAAATAGAGCGCAAAAATATTTCAAATTAGCCATAAAGAAAGGCTGGATGAAGTTATGTCAAGATGAAAAATATGAATGGCTTGGAGTTAAGCAACGACCATGTGGAACCCCTAATATGACTGAACTTGCCTACTTTTTGGGTAATGTGTATGAATACAAAAACTCTGTTAGTGGCAATATGGGGAATTCTTTTCCGTCAGACGATCTTGAAAAGCTCTTTGGTGTATCAAAACTATATAACCGATTAGCCCAAGCACATCAAGCCATTAGAATTCAAGCATGGAGGCAACCTATTGACGACCTGTTTCTAGAATAAAAACTTATATTATATGGAGAATATATGGAGAATATTTTCACCATAGGTTGAATAAAAAATACTATTTACCTTTGCAGCAGAAATTTCTAATCGGAGTTTCTGCTGCATACTTTTTTATAAGTCTGTTGGCAGTCAAAAACTGAGCACGGCTCCGAGCACGAGATGAAATACGTCTTCTATATCATCGTGTAAGTGCAAGAAGACATTTTTTATATCATTATAAA
>Ga0247611_10011417_pt1 | contig 10255 bp, 11 predicted proteins | sample 177DNAGHGhighgp2_FD_192422 | JGI IMG/M metagenome (GOLD analysis project Ga0247611, IMG submission 192422) | Sheep rumen microbial communities from Palmerston North, Manawatu-Wanganui, New Zealand - 1770 DNA GHGhigh gp2 | ecosystem: Host-associated > Mammals > Digestive system > Stomach > Rumen... | reverse complement strand
TAGGGTGATAAATACCAAAAACAAATCTATCTCCAGTATATTGGCTATATGGATCAGTTACTATTCCTTCAAACCACCCATCATCTTCTAATAGTAATTTACCTTCCCACATATCAGTATCATTAAAAATGTATTCATCATTTTGATTCCAATATCCTTTAATATCTATTAATCTTACCATGTTCAAAACCTCTCATTTCTATAGTTTTTTATTATATATTAACTATTGAATTATTACAATAAAAAAGACGATTACTTTTAACTTTAAGTTATCGTCTATAATTCTATTTTATAAATTTGATTGTTTATAATCTGTTAATAATATTCTTTTACCTTTTTTTCTTTCAGTTTTACTTATTTGTTCAAATTCAATTAAAGAACGAGCTTGTAAATAATATTGTTTTAATAATTCTGTATCAAAATACTTTTTGTCTCTTTTCTCTTCACAATATTGCTTTAATGTTTCAATTGCATATATTTTTTTTCTAAAATCAAAATTATCAATTTTATCTATTAGTCTATTAGTTATTGCTATTTTATCATCTATAGAAACTAATTCACTACTATCTTCATATTCTAAAAATTCATATATACTATCTGGATCATCAGATATAAGTCCTTTAATAATAAATGCCAATTCAGGTGAAGTAACTTTTGTACCTTTTACAGCAATAGAGTCATTATGAAAGCTATTTGAACTATTAGATGTATAATAATATATTCTTTCAACATTTTCATACATAGGATCTCCATTTGGTAAAATTGGTTTAGAAATAAATATATTATCTATAAATTCTGTATCATATGGTAAATCAAAATCTCCATCAGTTCTATAACTAACATTTTTAACAATTTTATCTAGTAATTCTGTTAATTTTTCTTTATCATAATAAACTAAATATTCCGTTTCTATATTGCCATATTCTTCTACATATTCCATAATAGGTCTCCTTTTTTTTTAGTTATTGTACAATAAAAATAATAATAATACAACTATTTTTTACATCACATTCTTTTAGTATTTAATTCACTAAAATCAATAAAATTACTCATAGATTGAATCATATTATCTTTATTTAATCTTCCTTCTTTTTTTAAAGTTAAGAAAGTGTCTGCTAATTGATTTTTATATTTATCAATATATTTATATAAAAGATTATTTAAACTAATACTTTCTTCGTTATTTTGCACTAATTGCTCTTTTGTTATTCCTAAATAAGACATTATTGAATGAAATGCTATATAATATTTATCACTTTCAGATAATGTATCTTTATAGTCTAGAGTATCTATATAATGAATTTGTAAGTTCATTTGTTCTGCTAACATTTGTGTTTCTTCATATTCAATATTTAAATCATTTTCTCCTAAACCTATTAAAGCAATTCCACATGGTTTTCCACTAACTAGAACTTCATTATAACAACTTGATGAATATAAATCTTCTCCTTTTTCTTTAGTTCTCTTTATTCCAATTTTTTCTAAAGCAAGTGGAGTAACAATAGAAGTTCCTTTTTCTTTGTTTTTAACACCTTCTCCAAAAACATTAGATCCTAAGTCATAAGCACTTGCCATAATTAAAGTAGAATCTTTTGGATAAATAAATCCAATTCTTCTATCTCCTGTACTATATGTTGCGATTAGATTTGAACTAATAAGACTACAAGATGATTGTATTGGCCTCTGCCTTAATAGTGATGCTTGATGAGTTAAAGTATCACCATAAATATTAGAAAATAATATCCTAAAGTCTTTACCTTTTTGAATAGTTTCAGTTAGTGAATTATGCCATATTTTTTCTATAATATTTTTATATTTATTTCCAAGTTTTTGAAGATTTGTAGCACCATTATTTAATTTAATACAATCAATTAGAATTTCATTTATTTGATTTGTATCTAATAGTGCTTTATATTCATCAATTTCAATTAATGATTTTAAAGACTCAATAGTTAAATATAATCCTTCTTTACCTCCCTTATTTTCATAGTTATTTTTAATAAAACTAGTATCTTTAATTTGATTAACATGATCATTATATATTGATAATACTTGTTGATATTGATTAATAATATCATCACTATTGATTGGTATTTGATCTATTAATGGTTTTAAAAACTCTAGTTCTTTATTACTATCTATTAACACTCTTTCAAAACCATATTTTAATCTAATCATACCCATAATAGCTAATAAGGTATCATAAATTGAATTAAGATTTGTGATTTTATTTTGTCTTACTTCTTTTCCTATTGAATAGATTATATCCATATCTTCAAATAATTTATCACTTTCTGGATATTTCCATGTTTCAACATCAAAATTTGTAATTAGCTTTATAATGTCTTCTTTATTCATAAATACTTCACCTTATATATAATTATATCATTATTTTTTTAATAAAAAGAATTATATGTAAACTTGAATGTACTTTTAATTTATTGTTAATTAAAATATTGTATAATTAATTTATAAATGGAGGATATAATGTATAAAGATTTTCAAGATTTAATAAGTAATAAAATTAAAATATTAGAAAATAAAATTAAAACATTAGATTTACAAATAGATGATATTAATAGTCATAATAGTTTTTTTGATATATTTAATAAAAGAAAAAATGATATGTTATTATATTTAGGAAATTATATAAAGAGATTAGAAAATATAATAGAAAAATTAAAAACAATTGATTTTGAAGAATCAAAAGAAATAGAACAGTTAATTAGTTTAGGTGTTGATTTAGATTCAAGTGATTATGAATACTTTAAACGTTCTAAAACTAAAAATTTAAAAAGGAAAATTGAAAAGATAGATGATTTAATTTTAGTTCATAAGACAAATACTCTTCCAAAAGAGGGCACTCTTTATTCTCCAAGAGATGGACATGCTAAGTCTCATGATAAATTTGTACTTAATGACAAAGAATATAATTATGAATATTTGGTTGGTAATAATACATTACATTTTTGTTTAAATGGGCCAGTAACTAACCATTCTTATGGTTCTTGGGCTGATAGAAGGTATGGAATTTTAATTCCTGCATATAATGTAGAAAGACATAACTTAATTAGATTTGAACCTGAAGATACTTATTTTCAAAATAAACTTAAATTACCTAAAGGATCAATGATAATATGTCCTTCTTCTGAAAGAGAAAATGCATCTAAACAAAATCCAGATGTTGATATAATTACATATGATGAATCTATTACTTTAAGTGAAGCAATTGAATGTGCAATTTATTATAAAGGTTATAAAGTAAAAGAAATTACTAATAATAATTGGTTTGAAATTATGGGAGAAGATGATGTAAATAATTTATCTAAAATTAAAGAAGAAAACAATATTATAGATTATGAAGAACGACACTATTATTCTGATAATTTAAAATATGCAAGATTAGAATCATTGTGTAATAGAACTGCTAGTATAATTAAATGTTTAATCAAAAATAATTTAGAGAATATCGACACTGAAAATTTATCTAATATATTAAATGGAATCCATTTATTTGGTGAACCTAAGTTTTATAAAAATGATTATACTTTATATTTAACTATTTTAATTGACCAAATTAGGAAAGAAAATATAGGTATAGATGAAAATACTCTTGCTAAAATTAATAATAGTATAAAAGACTATATATTATTTTTAAAAACCAGTTGGGGAGACCCTGTTGATTATAGAATAGATGATATGTGGTGTGAACATTTAACTTATATTAATTTAAAAATATCTTCACAATTATTAGAATATTCTAAAAATAAAAAATATGGAATTGTTGATACAGTTGAAAATGATGAAGAAAGTCATATGCATTTGTGATTATGAAATGCTTATACTATAACAAAATAAAAATGTAAATAACTACATTTTTATTTTGTTATTATTTCAATAAGCTTTTTAGTACTAAAATTAGGTATATGATTTTTAGATGTTGCGATTGCTATATATTTACTAGGAATGTTTTCTTTTATTTTAAGCTCATATAATTCTTTATTATCAAGAGCATCTTTAATATATTCTTTAGTTGCATATCCAATTCCAAGGCCAATTTTAGTAAATTCTACTACTAATGTATAACTAGCAAGTTCAATATTAGGTTTTAAGACTACACCATTTTCTCTAGCAATATTATCTAAAAATTCTCTTGTATTTGAAGGTTTTGCTTGTAATATTAATGGATAGTTATTTAATTCTTTTAAAGATAATTCTTTTTGAGTTAAATCTTTATATTTATTGTTTACTATAAAACAATCATTTATTTTTTTACATTTTATTATATTAATATCATTACCATAGTTTTTATTATTAAAATTTAAAACTATTATATCTATTAATCCATTTCTTAATTTAGGTATTAATTCTGAAGTTAAATTTGTATATATTTGAATATCTATTTTAGGATATAAAGAATGAAATTTTTCTAAATATGGAAGTAAAAATTCTTTAGTTAAAGTAGTACTAATACCTATTTTTATACATCCTGTTTCTAAATTAATAAGATCATTGAATTTATTTTCAGCATTATTAATATACTCTATTGCTTGTTTAATATAATTATAAAATTCTTTTCCTTCTTCAGTTAAAATAACACCTCTTTTAGTTCTAATAAATAATCTTCCACCCAACTTATCTTCAAGGTTTTTAATTGATTTACTAATTGCAGGTTGAGATATATTTAATTCTTCACTTGCTTTAGTAATATTAGAGTGATTAGCTACTACATAGAAAACTCTATATAATTCAAAGTCTATATTCATAATAACCTCCAGTTATGATAAACATAATTAATATGTATTTTTATTATATTAGTATTTATACTATAATACAAGTGAAAGGAGAAAAATATTATGAGTGAAATATCTATTACACCTCTTGGAACAGTAGCACCTTATCCAAAAAATAATAAGAATTGTCCAGGATTTTTAGTAAAATATAAAGATTACAATATTATGTTAGATTGTGGCAATGGATGTACAAGTTTATTAAATATGAATGAAGATTTAAATAATTTAACAATATTTATATCTCATCTGCATCCTGATCATTATGGAGATTTAGTATCATTGTTACAGACACTATCTGTATATAAAAAATATGGTTATGTTAATAAGTATCCTGAAATATATCTACCACCTACAATTGTATATGAATACGAAGATTATATTGATAAAGATGGATGGAGTGTATCTAAACCTATAGAAACCAATATACTAGATTATAGATATATAAATAAGTATGCACGTGATATAGGTATATATATTAATGATTTAAAAAGTAGTGATATAATAAATATTGATGATTTAAATATCTCAAATATAATAGTTCCTCATCCAGTTGAAAGTCATGCTATTAAAATTGAAAATGATGATTTTAAGATAGTTTATTCTTCAGATACAGGAACTAAAAATGAATTAAGATCTTTTGCTAAAAATGCTGATTTATTCATTTGTGAATCTTCATTTTTAAGAGGTCAATATAGAGAAAATGACTATCATTTATATGCTTATGAAAGTGCTATGATAGCAAGAGATGCTAAAGTTAAAAAATTATTATTGACTCATTTTTGGCCAGAAATAGAAAAAGATAAATATTTAGAAGAAGCAAAACAATATTTTGAAAATGTAGAAGTTGCTCAAGAAGGTGAAAAACTAATACTAAGGAGGTAATTATAATATGGATGATAATTATGATATGGATGATATAGAAGATGAAATATTCTTAAAAGGTTGTAATAATTATTATAATGATATTATAAAGTTATATAAAAATAGTGATAAAACAATTGATATGCATACTCATACAAATTATTCTGATGGAGATTTATCACCAGATGAATTAATAAGATTAGCAATAGATAAGAAAATTGGAACACTTGCTATTAGTGATCATGATACTATTGAAGGTATAAAAAAGGTTGATAGAATGTCTAATTTAATTGTTGATAGTGGAATAGAAATTATTAATGGCATTGAACTAACAGCTAAAGTTGATAAAGGAAGAATGCATATTTTAGGTTATGGTATTGATTTAAATAATGAAGAATTGAATAATAAAATGGTCATTTTAAAAGATAATAGTATTAATTCAGTATTATCTATAATGGAACAAATAAAAAGAGATTATGGTATTAGATTTACTTATGAAGATATAAAATCTTTAGTAAATGCTAATCATAATCTAGGAAGACCTGATTTAGCAAAACTTTGTATTAAATATGGATATGCAAGTAGTATTAAAGATGCTTTTGATAAATACTTAATTGATGCATACAATAAAACAAGACAAGTAGGAAAAGGATTAGAATATGTAGAATGTTTATCACTAATTAAAAATAGTGGTGGTATACCAGTATTAGCACATCCAAAGTCATTAGAATTATCTGAAAAAGAATTTTTGATTTTATTAAGAGAAATGATTAGTCATGGACTAGAAGGAATAGAAGTATATCATTCAACACATACAATAAAAGATATTGTATATTATTTAGATATAGCAAATAAATATAATTTGTTAATAAGTGGTGGAAGTGATTTTCATGGAAAAACAGTTAAACCAAATATTGAATTAGGAATATGTAGTAAAGAAGAAGATATTAGAATAAGAAAACTAACACTTTTAGATAAGCTACATGATAGATAAACTCTTTTAAGAGTTTTTTATTTACTATAAAAAGAAATATTAATAACATATAGTAAAAAATACTATAAATGTATTGACAAATAATTACATATGGTATAATATACTATATGTAAGGAGAGATAATTATGGTAAAAGTTGTATTAGGTGCTTTTTATGGAGATGAAGGAAAGGGAAAAATAATTGATTATTTAGCAAGTGATAGTGATTATGTTGTAAGATTTTCAGGAGGTAATAATGCTGGTCATACAATAGAGGTTGATGGAAAAAAATTTGCATTTCATTTAATACCAAGTGGAATACTTTATAAAAATGTTAAAGCAATTTTAGGAAATGGAGTAGTTATTGATCCTAAGGTATTAATTGAAGAAATAAATAATTTAAAAGAAAATGGATATGAAGTTAATAATCTATATATAAGTGATAAAGCGCATTTGATTCTTCCATATCATATAAAATTAGATGAAATGTATGAAAGTATAAGAAAAAATAAAATAGGAACAACAAAAAGAGGAATAGGTCCTGCATATTGTGATAAATATGAAAGATGTGGAATTAGAATGGAAGATTTTATTAGTTCTAAATTTAAAGAATTATTAAAAGAAAATATCAAAAATAAAAATATATTATTAAAAGCATATGGATATGATGAATTAAATTTTGAAGAAGTATATAAAGAATATAAGGAATATGCTAAAGTGCTTAAAAAATATGTTTGTGATACGACTACTATGATTCATAAAGCAATTAGAGAAAATAAAAAAATATTATGTGAAGGAGCTCAAGCAACTTTATTAGATATTGATTTTGGTAGTTATCCATTTGTAACATCAAGTAATCCAACAATAGGAGGAGTATCAACAGGAAGTGGAATTGGTTCTAAATATATAAGTGAAGTTTATGGAGTTATAAAAGCATATTCATCAAGAGTTGGAGAAGGTCCATATGTAACAGAATTAAAAGATGAAATTGGAGATAAAATTAGAGAACTTGGTCATGAATATGGAACAACTACTAAAAGACCAAGAAGATGTGGATGGTTAGATATAGTAGCATTAAATTATTCAATTATGTTAAATGGATTAACTGGTATAGCTCTTAACCACTTAGATACAATTGGTAAGTTAGATAAAATTAAATTATGTGTTGCATATAAATATAAAAATAAAGTAGAAAAGTATTTTAATACAAATATGGAATTTTTAGAAAATAGTGAACCAATATATGAAGAATTTGAAGGAAATTTTGGTGATATTAGTAAATGTAAAACATATGATGAATTACCACAAAAAGCAAAAAAATATATTGAAAGAATAGAAGAATTAACTCAAACAAAAGTAAAATTTATAGGAACAGGCGCATGTAGAGAAAATTTAATAGTAAGATAATAATTAACTTATGGTATAATAAATTATAAGTAGGTGTTATTATGAATTGTAATTTAGTTATATGTTTATTTGTTTTAGATACAAAGAAGAATGAAAATATTAGAAAGAATGATATAAAAAAGATTAAAGTGTTACTAGATAATGATAACAATTTACCAACAATTAAAAATGATGGTAAACATATGAGAACAAAAGTAAACAAGTTATTAACAAATATAATTGGATCAGATATATTACATACACAACAAGTATGTACAATGTCTTATGATGATAGTATAGATACAATCTATCTTGGAGTTACAAATATAGAGAATGTTAAAGATTTAGATAATAATTATAAATTAGTAGATTTTAGTGTAGAAAATAATAATACTATATTAATAGATAATGATACATATAAATATAAAACTGTTGAAATAGTAGAAAATAAAAATATTATTTATAAACAAGTAATTAACATTCAAGATGAAGAATTAAAAAGAAAGATTAAAAATATATTATTATCATATAAACGTATAAGAGTTAATATTGATACAACTGATATAATATTTAAATTTATGCCTCGTTTGTTTACTCTTGAAGATGTTAGAATTTTATATGAAATGATAAAAGATGAACAAGTAGATAAATCAAATTTTAGAAAGAAAATTGCTAAATATTGTAAAAGAGTAGATAATCCTGAACATGAAAAAACTGGTTTTAGACCAAGTCAAAAATATGAATTTGTACCATTAAAAGGAGATGTATGGTTATGATATTGGCAACTAATAATAAAGGTAAAATAAAAGAAATAAAATCCATATTTAATAGAGATGATATTTATTCATTAAAAGATAAAAATATTGATATAGATGTTATTGAAGATGCTGATTCTTTTCTTGGGAATGCTAAGAAAAAAGCAATTGAAATTTATTCTATATCTAAAGAAGCAACTATTTCAGATGATTCTGGATTATGTATTGATTGTTTAGATGGATATCCTGGAGTATTAACACATAGATTTTTAGGTGAACATGCTAGTGATAGAATGAGAAATGAATATCTTATTAATGAAGTAAATAAACACAATAATAGAAGTGCACAGTTTATCTGTAATATAGTTTGTTATGATGGAAAAAATACAATAGAAGCAGAAGGTATTTTAAAAGGTAATATTTCAAAAGAATGTAGAGGAGATAATGGATTTGGTTTTGATGAAATATTTGAATTACCAAATGGTTTAACTCTAGCAGAATTATCACTAGAAGAGAAGAATAAAATTAGTCCAAGAGCTATAGCTTTAAATAATTTAAAAGAGAAATTAAAAGAAAAAAATATTTTATAGTAAATTTATTATTGAATGTGTTACAATTATATTAGTTGGAGGTGACAATTATGGAAATAAATAGTGAATATTTAAACTCATTAAGTTTATTTGAATTAAAAGAACTATATGATTTTTATTCAAATGTTTTTGATTATGGATCTGTTGAAGGTGGTAGACCTGTTCCAACTGTAATTGGTGATGATGGATATGAAAGATATAAGATGATTGAAAAAGCATATTGGAATAAAATAATCGAAATGGATACTAAATTATTTGGAACACCAATAGCTGAATTTGGAAAAGAACAACAAGAAAAAAAATTATCTCATTATTTATAGAATTGTAACTTATAGAATTGCATTTTTTACATTAAAAAACCTTGTTTATTATAAACAAGGTTTATTTATTATTTAACTGTTTTTTGATGATGACCAAATTCATCACCACCAATGTCTACAAGTAAATCAGTATTTTGTTTTAGAAAGTCTAGGTCTCTTGAACGAATAACATTAATATCATTATTTAATATAGATAATATTGCTATTGCAACAACTTCATCACAATGAAATATACTATTATGAGTACCAACACATAAAGTATTACTTTCATTATTATAATTATTATCTATTACTTTAATCATTTTTCTACCCCTTTATAACGATGTATATTGTACAATATTTTAGCTAAATAATTAAGAATAGTTGGATTCTTAAAGTGAATTGAACTTGAAATTTTTATTAAAAAGATGTATAATATAGCGGCATATTTAAGAAGGGGGTTAAGAAGTATGCTTGAAAATTTATCTAATGAAAGAAAAGACACAGGTATAATGTTATTTTATTGTGATGATATTTATCAAATAGTTGTACCTAAATATGTTACTTATAATGAATTTGATAATAATGTAAAATCATGG
>Ga0247611_10011416_pt1 | contig 10255 bp, 9 predicted proteins | sample 177DNAGHGhighgp2_FD_192422 | JGI IMG/M metagenome (GOLD analysis project Ga0247611, IMG submission 192422) | Sheep rumen microbial communities from Palmerston North, Manawatu-Wanganui, New Zealand - 1770 DNA GHGhigh gp2 | ecosystem: Host-associated > Mammals > Digestive system > Stomach > Rumen ... | reverse complement strand
AGGCGAGAAAGGAACAGCTAAAAAGAATATTACAAGATAGCAAACCAATCAGTTCTGTGAAAGTTCCGGGACATGGTTCTCAACCTGTTTATAAGATCCCGCTTCAATTTTTGTCATATAATCCCTATAATACTCGTTTTTTGTCTCAGGCTAAGACTTGGCAAAAACGCTTGGGTCGTCGTCTCAGCAATGAAAACCCGGAAGATGTCAAAAAGATCGAAGAGTTTTTGTGGTCATATAAAAAGGACAAAAATGATAATACGATCCACTCCCTAATCAAAGAAGGACAGCTTCAGCCTGGCGTAGTAACACTTGACGGCTTGATTCTTGCGGGAAACCGTAGGTTCAGATTGCTTAACGAAATCAATAGGAACCCCGATAAATACAATACGCAACATGCCAATATTGCCGGGCTGCAGTTCTTTGAGGCGGCAATACTCGATACAGTCCTTACAGAAAAAGAAATTGTAAGGTATGAGTCTTTCTACCAATATGGTGCTGAAGATAAGGTCGATTATGATCCGATCCAAAAGTACATTGCAGCAAAGGAGCAGAAGGATTATGGCTTTAGCCTGAGCGAAATCGCAGCTAACTTTGCTGCACTTACAAATGGAGATGAAAAAATAGTCCAAAGATGGCTAGACGTATTTGAGTTGATGGCAGACTACCTTGATTACATCGGAGAGCCAGAAATCTATACAGCTTTGTCGGGAAATGAAGAGTCTTTTCTCAATTTGTTAGATACAAAAAAGAGTCTCGAACGGGGCCGGACAAAGAATGAGAGTTGGGACTATGATCCAATGGATATCGCAGATTTACAGCTGAGATATTTCGACTATATTCGAGTCGGAAAGAGCACTCATGATTTTAGATTATTTAAGAAAGTGTTCTTGAATGAGGGTAGATGGGAAGACTTCAATGCAAAAGTACAAGAAACTGTAGATGCAGCTTCAGAGGAAATCCCTAGCATTGATGAATATCGGAGAAAATATCCAGAAGAGACAGAAGACACTATTTCAGGAATCCGCAATAATGATTATAAGCGTATGACTGAAAAGGCACTAAACCAATTCTACGGTGCCGAAAATGCATTCCTAGTAAGCAAAGCAGAAGAGGAAACGCCATACAAAATTGCATCGCAAGCATATCAAAAACTTGATAAGCTCGCGACAATTCTTGATCTTGGAGTAGATAGGATTGCCGATCTTGATGAATTGTTAGCTAAGATAAAAGATATCCAAAAGCTTGTTGGAAAAATCAAGATGAAGATTGATTAGGTGTTGACATGAGAATTAGAATCGGAACTCAGGGAGAAGATGAAGCGCTTGTTATCACCCCTATCGACTTTAATACAACAGATATAAGGGGAATCAGAGTCTACCTAAAGAATTTGAATGGCGGATATGTGGATGGCGACAAGATGATTATCCCCATCGCGGGTGCAGATATCCTTGATCTATACCACAAGACGGTCAAGCTGTTTGAAAACAGGCTTAAGTGTCAGATAGAAACAGATGAGCGCGCGGGGTCATTGCTGGGTAATGCTGTCAACGAAGAAGAGAGATTCCGCACTTTTTCAGCTAAGGCTTTTGCGATTAGGAACAATGATATCGATAGCAGTGAATTATCAGAGTTCTTGGACTGTGTTAAGCAAGACAGCTTTGTCAGAACGCTGAAACCTTTCCAAGTTTTGTCTGCCTACCATCTTGCATTCGCACACAACGCATGTAATTTCTCTGTTCCTGGTGCAGGTAAAACATCTACAGTATTGGCCGCTTATGCATATTTACTCAACTGCAACGAGATCGATAAACTCCTTGTGATTGGCCCACTTGCGTCCTTCTTGGCATGGAAAAAAGAGTATTTCTATTGCTTCGGGAAAAAACCAAACGTGCTTGAAATCACCGGGAGCACACCAGATAAACGGATTGAAGATGCACTGTTGCGATCCAATGTCGATTTGGATTTGGTTCTGGTCAGTTATGGTAGCGTTAACCGGCGCCTCGAGACACTACAGTTTTTCCTCAGGAATAATAAAACTATGGTAGTTCTTGATGAAGCGCATAGGATTAAGAACGTTGAAGATGGAGTTCAGAGTAGTGCTACACTGCAACTGTCGCCAGATGCACGGTCAAGAGTGGTTTTAACAGGCACTCCGGCGCCGAACAGCTATGTAGACCTATATAACCTATATAAATTTATCTGGCCGGCTCATAATATCATCGGTTTTTCGATCCCTCAGCTTGCAAATATGAGTAAGCATGAAGACGACGCAAGAGTTGATGAACTGATTTCGAGGATCGCGCCGTTTTATATTCGTATCAAAAAAAGCGATTTGGGGCTTCCAGATCCACAGTTCCTGCCACCGGTCAACGTGCCGATGTCACCATTGCAGGAAAAAATATACGACGCCATTGCTAGAGCAGCGGTAGGAAGATTAGAGGATGGCAGCTCAAACGCAGGGAGCAGATTATCTGCGATCATAAGATTAAGGCAAGCGGCAACGAATCCGGCTCTGCTTAGCCGGGGGCTTGAAGACTATTATGATCAGTTCGATGAGCCTGTAAATAGGGTGGAATTAGATAGTAATCTCAATGTAAGTGATGAGATTATGGAACTGATAGGGGCTTATAAGGGAACTGAAGTACCTAACAAGTTTGTTAAAGCCGGGGAAGTGGCAAAGAGCATTATATCTGAAGGCGGCAAGCTAGTGATTTGGTGCGAGTTTATCGGGACTTGTGATGACTTGTGTGATTATCTGAAGTCAATTGGTATCGATAGTAGGATCCTATATGGTAAGACCGATTATTTAGAACGCGAAGCAATCATCAATGAGTTTACAGACAAAGAGAAGCCATCTACATTCAATGTGGTCATTGCAAATCCACATGCGGTAGGCGAATCGATATCCCTTCATGCAACTTGCCACAATGCCATGTATCTTGAACAAAGCTTCAATGCTGGGACATACATGCAGTCAAAAGACAGGATTCATCGCGTGGGATTACTCCCTGGTGATATCACCCGGTATTATTATATCCATTCGACAAACACGATCGATGGCGTCGTCTTTGAACGGGTGAATACAAAGGAAAAGCGGATGCTAGACTTGATCGAGAGCCAGGAGATTCCACTGATAGCGGAAAACCAGGATTTTATGGAAGACAATGAAGATGATATCAAGGCAATTATAAGAGGGTATTATGAGTACAGATCCAAACATCTTTGATTGTCTACTTGATTCTAAAGAAATGTTCGAATTGTATCAACGGATCGGAACAGTTCTAAAGAGCAATATGGACATTGCCAATGAGATGGGTCGCGATCGGGCGTCACATAACTCACTATCGTTACTGCTGGGTACAAATATCATTCAACATTGCGATGAGGAGTATAGCAAAGTCAAGAACTACGAATCATCTGGCCCGTTTTATGCCACACTTTTGGAAAGCATAAAGGCTACATATGCAGATGAGGTCACTACCATCGTAAACTGCAATAAGCATTACGATGAGGCAAGAAATCAGTTTTATATTTTTGTTAATGATATTCCTTTAAGGTACATGGGGCTTGCCATGCTGATGGAACAAGCAGGGCAATTTGAACGAGTTAAGAATAGAGAGTACTTCATAGGAATCAGGGACTACCGCGAAGAAATCAAAAAGAAACCTCAAATAAGTTTAGAGGAGCTGCAAAAAAGGCTAGTTCGAGATGCAGAAAACGGAGAAAAAGCCGAAAAATATGCGTTGCAATACGAAAAAGCAAGATTGATGCAGCTTGGCATAAGCAAAGACCCTTTATCGATATCCAGTATCGACGCCACGGCAGGATATGATATGGTTTCTTATGAAAGTGACCAATCAGAAAACTATGATCGATTTATAGAGATAAAGGCGGTTTCTCGATCTGGCTTTTTCTGGTCGAAGAACGAATACGAAGTCGCAAAAGCAAAGGGAGAAAGATACTATCTATACCTTGTCGAATTGAGCAGGATCGATGACCCAGGTTACGTACCTGATATGATACAAAATCCAGCAACATCTATTATGGAAGCGAACGATTGGTTCGTGGAAGCTCAGTCATATCACATCAAGCGTCTGTGAGCAGTGCGGAGAGGCCTGGTATGAAGCATCAAATGTTATCTACAACGCCAGAGATATCAAAGCGAATGGCAAATGTCCATTTGAAGGCAGGCAAAGCGGAGATAGCTCTGGCTAAGGCTCTTTGGAAAAGAGGATTTCGTTATCGGAAGAACTATAAGAAGCTTCCAGGCTCTCCTGACATAGCTGTTCTCAGGTCCCACATCGCAATATTTGTTGATGGTGAATTTTGGCACGGTAAAGATTGGGAGACAAAGAAAAAACATCTGAAATCCAATCGAGAATACTGGATCGAGAAAATCGAAGAAAACATTGCTAGGGACCAGCGCAATGATGCGTTGCTTAAGGAAATCGGATGGATACCAGTTCATTTCTGGGAAAAGGCAGTAAATAAAGACATTGATGCTTGCGTAGCCAGAATCGTTGAGTTGGCTTCATACTTGGAAGGAAATGTTCTATGAATATGATAAATCGAGTTCCATTCAACAAGTTAAGAGGCGCTGACCTTTTGGTCGATACTGTCTATGAGGGCGGAAATGATAAGAACATCAGTAGTGAAGTCCTATCAAAACTGCTTCACGTTGGTAACTCCGGGGGATTCAGGAAATGCATGAAGGTAATAGATGGGAAGAAAACAAAAGAAACTGCTTATGTTTGCATTTATACCACCGGGGAAGAGCTTGAGTGGCGAGATGAACTTGACCGAACATTGGGGCGTTTTACATATTGGGGAGATAACCGAAAAGCAGGAAACCCCTTGACCAAGACTAAATTCGGAGGAAATGATTTCCTTCAGGATATTTTCTCAAAGCTCGCGCTTGGATTACGGAAACAAATTGCACCAGTATTTGTCTTTCAAAAGTATTGCGGACGCGATGTGATGTTCAGTGGGCTTGCTGTCCCGGGCGACCGTAGATTGAATCCACAAGATGCATTAGTATCCGTATGGGCTCAAAACAATGATGGGCGCTATCAAAATTACAAAGCAACTTTTACGATTTTAGATGTATCCCATATAGATCCAAGATGGTTAGATGACTTGGAGCAAGGAGCAGGATATCTGAGTAAGTACGCACCTAAAGTGTGGCTGGAATGGATCGAAAAAGGACGCTATAATCCTCTAATAACAGAGAAGAATCCTATACTGTATCGAAAAGCAAATGAGCAGCTGCCTGCGAGGGACTCACTTGAGTATTCCATGTTGGATCATATTATTTCTACATTTAATGATCCGTATGACTTTGAGCAGTTCGCATGTAAGCTCGTTCAAATCATGGATTCAAATATTGTGAGTATTGAGCAAACAAGGCGAACTCGAGATGGCGGACGTGATGCGGTAGGAAAATACCGCGTTGGATCCGCTGCTGGCGGGATCGAGTTGGAGTTCGCGCTCGAAGCGAAGAAATACAACTTAAAAAACTCTGTTGGCGTTAAAGAAACATCACGTTTGATTTCAAGGATTAAGCATAGGCAGTTTGGTATTTTCGTCACGACCTCTTTTGTTGGTGATCAGGCCTATAAAGAAATAATAGAAGACCAGCAGCCCATAGTGGTGATATCAGGGAAGGATATTGTTGATATACTCATTTCTGCAGGTATCAACAGTATCGATCTTCTCAACGATTGGTTAGAAGCAAATATCTCATACTCTCAGCAGATAGGTTTGAAGGCTGATAAATGAAGGCATTTTAGAAGAAATACTGTATATAGTGGGAGAGATAAAGATGGGCTTTGATGCAAATGTGAAAAAAACATCTAAACTTCTAAATGATGCCATTTATTTAATTCCTAGGAATCAACGACAGTATATATGGACTATCGATAATTGGAACGATCTTTTGGAAGATGTAAGATTTAGTACGCAAAATGGCTCAACCCATTTTATTGGCAGCGTCGTTCTACAAAAAGGCGAAGAGGAAAATGGGCTTGAAACATTTCGAATTATCGATGGCCAACAGCGGATGATTACTATTACCATTTTTATGCTCGCTATAATGATGCAGCTCAAGCAGGCCAATTGCCTAGATGATTTTGAAGGGATGCTAAAATATGTAGAAGCGACTGATAAGAAAAACGGAAAACATATGATTCTGAGTCTTGAGCAGTATCAATCGATTGAGCTGATGTTAAAGACAATCAAAGAGAATTCATCAGAAACCCTAGTTAAATGTGAACTTCCTTCGAAATTAACTCTCGATCGATTTTTTTACTACTTGAAATCCAGCAATAATCCTTAAAAACAGGCCGAAAATCCTTGGCTTTCCTTGCATTTTCCTGTTGTATGTGGTATAATAAATGAGAGTTAATTAACTCTCGCTTGGAGGATGCCATGTACTTGGATTTTACTGTTAGAATCCCGGATGCAAGGAAAGGGATTACACGGAAAAACATCAAAGGAACCACCTACATTTACTATACTTTCGAGCGCAACTACGACTCCGGAAGGAGATTCACCGTTCCGAAGAGCACCAGCATTGGCAAATGCTCTGAGGACGATCCAGACATGATGTATCCAAATGGCAATTACATCAAGTTCTTTCCGGATGCTGAGTTGCCAGAAGAAGCGGAGGAGTCAAATCGCAGTGGCTGCCTGAGGATCGGAACCTTTCTCATTCTCCGGCGTATCATCGCCGAATACCATCTGGATGAGATTCTCGGCAGACTCATCGGCGCAGACAGCGGGCTTTTTCTGGATCTTGCTGCATACACGATCATTGCTGAGAATAATGCTGGTCAGTACTATCCGGATTATGCCTATAACCATCCACTGTTCACCGCTGGGATGAAGGTTTACAGTGACACTAAGGTTTCCAACTTCATCAACAGCATCACCAGAGACCAAAGCATTGCGTTTCTGAACGAATGGAATGAGCACCGGGACCATCGGGAACGAATCTACATTTCCTACGATTCTACCAACAAAAACAGTCAGGCCGGCGACCTGGATCTGGTGGAAATCGGGCATCCCAAAGAGGACGTTGGAGCGCCGATCTTCAATTATTCCATCGCGTTTGACCGGAACAATTCTCTCCCGCTGTTCTACGAGGCTTATCCTGGGAGCATTGTGGATGTCAGCCAATTACAGCTCATGCTGGAGAAGGCGAACGGATACGGCTACAAACACATCGGATTTATCCTGGACCGCGGCTATTTCTGCAAAGAAAACATACGCTTCATGGACAGATGCGGCTATGAATTCATCATCATGATGAAGGGTATGAAAAGCCTCGTGAAGGAACTGGTTCTGGAGGTTAAAGGCAGCTTTGAGGAACATCGGGAATACAGCATCCGTGACTACAGGGTCAGCGGAATCACCGTTAAGCGGAAACTGTATCCGTCAGATGAACGGGAACGATACTTCCACATTTACTACAATGACCGCAAGAAAACTACCGAGCGAGAGAACATTGAGTCCAAAATCGATCAAATGGCGCAATTCCTTCAGGAGCATGAGGGACGTGCGCTATCCTTGGGGAAACCATTTCACAAGTACTTTGACCTGATCTTTTTCCACGAGGGGCAGCCAGACGAAAAGTTCATGTATGGAACTGAACGCCATGCTGTGATTGACGAAGACATCAGCCTTTGCGGTTATTTCGTCATTATCACCTCCGAAAAGATGACGGCAGAAGCGGCAATTGATCTGTACAAAAGCCGTGATGCATCCGAGAAACTGTTCCGTGGAGACAAATCATACCTGGGAAACAAAAGTCTCCGTGTCCAGTCCAGCGATTCACTGCATGCCAAGATTTTCATTGAGTTCATTGCCCTCATCATCAGAAACAGATTCCACCTGTATCTGAAAGACCAGATGTTGAAAACCGGCAAGAACCAGAACTTTATGACGGTTCCTGCGGCAATCCGTGAGCTTGAAAAGATAGAAATCGTTCGACAGACTGATCGCAACTACCGGTTGGATCATGCAGTCACAGCAAGGCAAAAGGAAATCCTGAAGGCCTTTGACATGACAGCATCGAACATTCGAGAACAGGCAATCGAACTCAACGGCGACCTGCAGACTATCATTCATAAGGGGGCTTAATCATGCCAAGGTCAAGAAAGACGATTTCCATCGATGACAAGATCAACGAGCAGAAGCAGGTCGTTTCCCGTGCCAAGGCCAAATATGAATCGGCGCTTGCAGAGCTGAATGATCTCATGAAAAAGCGGGATGAAATCCGGAATAAGCAGTTGTTGGAAGCAATCGCTTCCAGCGACCGTTCCTTCGAAGAAATTATGGATTTCATCAAGGGCCACTCGGTTCAGGAGTAAGAAAAATCTTTCGAGAGATAATTTCGCGGGAAGTTAACATTAAAATGACTCCGACGGCATTTACAAATAGATGCTCACTTAATCCGGAAAGAGACAAGCAATTGCTTGAGTGCTATAAACACTTTTATTCAGCGATCCATGCGGAATACGAAAAAACCAGCAGTGTGGATAATATCCTGAGAATCAAGGATACACTTCTCGGAATGAGCTATGTACATATAGTTGCTGATACAGAAGAAGATTCATACACAGTATTTGAGATATTAAATGCAAGAGGGACTGATTTGGAAGATCATGAGCTTCTAAAAAACTTTATCATGCGATATATACAGCCCGAAAGAGATAAAGATAGGGTTAAAGCGTTATGGCAAGAAATGGAATCTCTACTTGGCGGCCAAATCAAGAATTTCATTAAACACTATGCGGTTCATTATTATGTGACAGAGAAACAGGAAATGAGGCAAAACCCCTACAGGAATATACGGCAAAACTGCAAACGTGAAGACGTTAATAGACTTCTATTCGACATTAGAAAAAAAGCGAATTATTACTATAAGATTATTAACCCAACAGTCAATGAAGGTGAGCTAGCATGTTCCGAAACAGAGAGGCGCGTGTTTTCTTTCTTTAAAGCACACCGACAAGAGCAGGTGAGGCCACTTCTTCTTAGTTTAATGCATCAACGACAGGAAGAAGCGCTAAGCGAGGAAGAGTATAATAATGCACTGGGATTCCTCTATCGCTTCATCATATGTTATACAGTTATCGGAGAAGAGAAATCAAATAAGATTAGGGATACAATTTTCAAGTATGCGCCGATGATTGAGCATGACGGATCATTTGGTGTTGTTCGTGACTTTGAGGAAGAGTTGCGTAGAAAAATACCGAGTGAACAGTTTTTCCGAACGGCATTTCAAAACATTGGTTATTCAAATCACGTTTCTTTTTTCAACACAGAAACGAAAAAGAAAAAAGTTCAGATTGTTTTGCGTCTGCTCGAGGAGCATTGTGGCAACAAAAATCATGAAATTGAATTCACAATTGAACATATTTTGCCAGATTCACAGAGTGAGGAAAATGCTCGTATTGGAAATCTGCTCCCGTTAGAGAATGACCTTAATCAAAGATGCAAAGATAAACCCCTAACGGAGAAAATGGAAATATATAAAGAGTCCACGCTACACTCAGTGAGGCGTTTTCTGCAAACGCGAGAGAAAAAGCCAGATTTTGATTTAGAAGATAGGACAAAACGGCTGGCAAGATTGTTCTATGATGAAATATTGAAAATCTAAAATAGTTGAATGACAGCACCGCAGGCAATCCCTGCGGTGCTGTCATTTCACTTCTGGCTCTATGTCTTTGAACAGATCATCATTGAAGAAGTCAATGATCGTAATCCCCAGACCGTCGCACAGCTTTTGGAGCGTGGAGACGGTGGTGCTGTTGTTGCGGCCTCCGACCACATTGTTCACAGTGGACTGCGTGACGCCGCTGATTGTGCTCAGCTTGTTAATAGTCAGGTCTCGCTCTGCACATAATTGTAATATCCGTTCTTTGACGGCTTCGCCAATCGTCATGGTACCACCTCAATTCTAACCTTGAGGATAGCGAAAGCCCCTTGAAAAGTTTAACCCTTTTGAGTTAAGATAACTCAAAAGGGTTATTTCTTCGGAGGAGACAGAGATATGACCAAAACATGTGCCATCATTGGCGGCTCCCCGCAGTGTTTTCCGTGGGGATTTGATGAGGAAGACGAGGGTTGCGCGGCACTGAAGCTGATATTGATGAATCGAATCTCCAAGCTGAGAGGGGAGGGCTGCACCCGTTTTGCTGTCAGCATGGACTGCGGCGTGGGGCTGTATGCCGCAGAGATCATCCGTGGG
>Ga0247611_10011415_pt1 | contig 10256 bp, 12 predicted proteins | sample 177DNAGHGhighgp2_FD_192422 | JGI IMG/M metagenome (GOLD analysis project Ga0247611, IMG submission 192422) | Sheep rumen microbial communities from Palmerston North, Manawatu-Wanganui, New Zealand - 1770 DNA GHGhigh gp2 | ecosystem: Host-associated > Mammals > Digestive system > Stomach > Rumen... | reverse complement strand
AATCAATATAATGATGTTTATAGATTATTTACAAATAGTATTCCCAATACAAGTGGCACTCATTTAACAGGTTTTAGAACAGCTTTAACGCAAGTAATAAATTTATATGCAAGAGAAAAGAATTTACTTAAAGAAAAAGATGCCAATTTAACAGGCGATGATTTAAAGGAGGGTTTAACTCTTGTCCTTAGTCTCACAATGCCAGACCCTGTATTCAGCGGGCAAACAAAAGGTGTACTTACTTCTGCGGAAGGCCGAACGGTGGTACAGAGACTGTGCTCAAAAGCTATCTCAGATTGGTTGGCATCGCATGAACGAGACGCAAAAACTATTATTGGAAAGGCAATTCTGGCTCGAACGGCAAGAGAAAAAGCTAGAAAGGCCAAAGAAGCAGTCCGGTCCGCTAGTAATAAAACAACCCGTGTTACCCTACCTGGCAAACTCGCGGACTGTTCAAGCAAGGCCCGGAGTCAGTGCGAGGTATTTATCGTCGAGGGAGATTCGGCGGCTGGAAGCGCGAAAGAAGCGCGCGACCGAGAAACGCAAGCGGTCCTCCCGATAAGAGGTAAAATTCTTAATGTGCTCAAAGCTGATTTAGCAAAAGCAATGGGCAATGAAGAAATTAAATCAATGATTATTGGTTTTGGTTTACAAATTCAAAATAATAAAATTGTTTTAGATGAATCAAAACTTCGTTATGGTAAGATTATTATTATGGCAGATGCCGATGTTGATGGCGATCATATCAGATGTTTGTTCTTGACATTTATTTGGAAATTCTGCCCGGAACTAATAGAAAAAGGATATGTATATGCGGCTATGCCTCCTTTGTATCGTATTATTAAGGGTAAAAACTCATTCTATATCAAGGATGATGCTGCCCTTGCCGATTATCGCTCTAAAAACTCAAGCGGCTCTTACGAACTACGGCGTTTTAAGGGCTTGGGCGAACAATCAGTTGACGAGCTTGCTGAGTCTACAATGGCTCCCAATACGCGAACTCTTAAACAGATCACTATGACTGATGTAGTTGCGGCAAGTAATACTTTTAATAGTCTGATGGGTGAGAGTTCTACTTTAAGAAAAAAATTTATTGAGGAGAATGCTTCTCGTGCAAACATTGACATTTAAGAAAATTATGGGACATTGGCGGACGATTCGCACTCACCGCAAGTGGGTGCGCCGCTATTGTTTTTTGGCTGGTATTCCGTGGCGAGGAATTACTCATGACTTAAGTAAATATAGTCCAACTGAATTTTTTGAATCGGCTCGCTATTGGACTGGAACTAGTTCTCCTATTAATGTAGCAAAAGAGCAACAAGGTATATCATATGCTTGGATGCATCATAAAGGCCGCAATAGTCATCATTATGAATATTGGATGGATAATTTTGACAAAGGCGGGGTTGCACGCTTAATACCTTGTAAAGATTTTACTGAATTAGTATGTGATTATTTGGGCGCGGCAAGAGCTTATAGAGGTAATAAATTTACTTATGCTGATGAACGAATTTGGTGGATGAATAAGCGCAAAGTATGCGCTATGAATGAATATAATAAAAAAATGTTAGATATTATTTTCTCTGATCTTGAAAAAGCAGAAAATCCATATTTAGTTGGTATGGATCGCTGTCAAATTCCTACGCCTAAAAATCTATTAAAGAGTAAATATATACAAGAAATTTATTGGGCAAATCATCCAAGTAATTATAAAGAGGTACAATAATATGGCAACTACATTATACACTGATGGTTCATCTACAAAACGACGCAGTGGTTGGGGCGTCGTTATGATTTGCGGTGATGATACCATGGCACAAAAGGCTGGAACAGAAGAGGGAGCAACCAATCAGCGCATGGAATTAAGAGCTGCTCTTGAGGGATTAAGTTTAGCCATGTTTGATGATCCAAATTATTCAAGTGAAGATATTATTGTATACAGCGATAGTGCATATCTTTGTAATTGTTATGCTGATAAATGGTATATTAATTGGGAAAATAATGGATATATCAATAGCAAAAAAGAACCTATCGCTAATAAAGATTTATGGCTTCAGCTTATTCCTTATTTTAAAAATCCAAGAGTGAGAATTGAAAAGGTTAAAGGACATAGCGGTCATGTTTATAATGAAATGGCCGACAAGCTTGCCACAGGTGCGCTCCAGCCTAAAGATCCAGCTGAGTTGACAATGGATAAAATAAATGATAAAATAAATATAGAATTAAGTGAAATTCTTTTAGATTATTCTATGAAGAAATATCCAGTAGCAGAAACAATTAAAAGAATTAGAAAGGCATGTATGTATGAATGAGATTGTTGAATCACCAATAGTTGAAGAAGTAGAACAATCATTTTTGAATTATTCACTTTCTGTAATTACTGATCGTGCAATTCCCGCAGTTGAAGATGGTTTAAAACCAGTTATGCGGCGCATCCTTTGGTGTATGCAAGAAGATGGATTTAAAAGTGATAAGCAGTATGTTAAGTGCGCGAGACCGGTTGGTGATACAATGGGTCGATATCATCCTCATGGTGATAGTTCGATATATGGCGCTCTTGTTGGTGCAAGTCAACCATGGAACATGCGTTATCCTTTAATTGATTTTCATGGTAATAATGGCAGTCGTGATGGTGATGGACCTGCGGCAATGCGTTATACAGAATGCAGATTAAGTAAAATTGCTGAAGCCACTTTGGATGGAATTAAAAAAGATACAGTAGATTGGATTCCAAATTTCGATGAAACTACAGAAGAACCGGTATATTTGCCAGGCATGTTTCCCAATTTATTATGCAATGGCACAACTGGTATCGCAGTTGCAATGGCATGTTCTTTTGCTCCTCATAATTTGAATGAGGTTATGAATGCTGCAACTGCTTATCTTGAAGGTAAAGTTAATAATTCAAAAGATCTATTGAATTATATTACTGGACCAGATTTTCCAACTGGTGGGCTAGTAATTAATAAAAAAGAATTAGATAATGCATATTTAACTGGTAAGGGTCGCGCCAGAATTCGTGGCGAATATAAAGTAGAAAAAGCTAGAAATGGTGCGGACATTTTGGTATTTACATCTATTCCATATAAAATATCTAAAGAAGATCTTTCCGCAGAAATAGATAGTTTATGTGAAGAAAAAAAGATAGATGGTATTATTGAAATTAGAGATGAAAGTAATAAACAAGGTGTAAGATTTGTAATTGAATTAGCAAAAGGTATTAATGCTGATGTAATTGCGGCAAGACTATATGAATTAACTGATCTTGAAACAACTTTTAGTTTTAATCAAGTGGCTCTTGTTGATAAAACACCAAAACTACTTACTCTTATAGATATTGTTAGAAATTATGTAGAACATCAAAAAGATGTATATAGACGATTAAATGAATATGAAGCTAAGAAATTAGCGGATCGTATTCATGTACTTGAAGGTTTGTGTAAAGCTCTTGATGATATTGATAATGTAATTCAAATTATTAAATCATCAAAAGATAAAACAGAAGCTGCTACAAACTTAATTAAGAAATATAATTTCACATCAACGCAAACAAATGCAATTCTTGCTTTAACATTAAGTCGTTTAGCAAATATGGAAAAACTTGCTATTCAAGAAGAAAAAATTGATAAAGAAAAAGAATTGAGTTTGATTTTAGCTCGGTTGCAGGATGAAAGTATTTTTAACCATGACTTAGTTAAAATATTTACTGATTTTAAAAATAAGTTTGCTGATGAACGCAGAACTACAATCACAAATATCGAAATAACAAAAGAAGAAAAAGAGATTGCACAAATTGTGCCCGAAGATGTTGTAGTTATCGTGACTGAAGCAGGTAATATTAAACGAGTTCCAGCGAAGAATTTTAAAATTCAAAAGCGGAATGGTAAAGGGGTTAAGACACAAGATGACATTACCATGGGCACAATAGATACTAACACGATTGATGTTATATTGGCATTTTCCAATAAAGGAAAAGTTTACAGAATAGGTGTGGATCAAATCCCAGAAGGCAATCAAACTACGCGAGGGACCGCAATCAAAACACTGGTTGAAATGGACGCAAATGAAAATATCGTGGCCGTCACAAGTATGGTTCGCGATGAAAAAGCAAGAGGATATGTCTGGTATATTACGAGAAATGGCCTTGTTAAAAAGACAAATATAAGTGAATATAATGGATCTAAGCGCAAGTCAGGTATTCAAGCTCTTGGGTTTAGAGAAGGCGATCAACTTGTAAGCGTTTGGGTTGGAGATAATAGTGATATTTTGCTCTTGACTGAAAAAGGAATGAGTATTCGGTTTGATGGTTCTACAATTGGAGCAACTGGTAGAACATCTGCTGGCGTTCAAGGTATTAAACTCAATGAAAATGATTATGTTGCGGTTGGTCTTGGAGTAAAAGAAACAGAGCAAGTATTTATTGGATATAGTGATGGTAGCGGCAAACGTTGTAATGTAAGTGAATTTACAAAACAAAATCGTGCTGGTAAAGGACTTAAACTTGGTTGTAGTGGAACGATTGTAACTGGTATCGCTAATATTAATGATGAAACAAATTTATTTATCAGTGGTAATACTGGATCAATTTGTATTAAAGCAAGTGATGTATCGCTAAGCGGACGGATGGGAACACCGGTAAAAGTAATTAAAGGAACAAAATTATTAGCTATAGCTAAAATATAAAATAAGGAGAAAAAAAGAATGAATATTGATCACGATAAATTTGATGCCCTGCGTAGAGATTTTTCACAGAAGTGTGAAGCAACTAATATTAGACTTTATACACTTTGGGATGAAAAAAATCGTGGGCATATAAATACAGATTTAGATATTCAACGTAGTTATCAATGGACTCCAGAACAAGAGCAAGAAATGTGGGATACACTCCTATTAAAAGTACGTATTCCAGAGTTTCATGCTATTATGGATGGTTTAGTATATAACGTCTGTGATGGTAAACAACGTTTTACTTGTATTTTTAAAATTTTAAATAATGAAATTTCTTACAAGCGTGCAAAAGCACGTTCAGTATGTCAATGGTTATTTCAAAAAACAAATCCAAAAACTGGTAAGTTAGTTAATTGTCCTGAAATTTTCTTTAAAGATTTACCCGTAGATCTACAAAATGATATTTTTAATACAACAGTAACTATTGCACAATATACCAATTTAACTCGTGAAGAGCAGATTATGTTATTTAGAAAAATCAATAATGGTAAACCTCTTAGTGATTTTGCAAAAGGCTTAGCTGCTTATTACTATATGCGTACAGATTATTCACAGTATGTAGTAAATCATCCTCATATTCGCGCATGTGACTTCCCGCGAGATAATCCAGAAAATATTGAAAAAATGGTTATTAGGTCATTACTTTTGTGTGCTAATGAAGATCCGATTGATTTGACTCCAAAAAAATTGGCAAATCTATATGACCCATTTAATGATGAAATTTATATGACAACATTTAAAGATAGATTATTAGCAACATTAGATCGTATTCCAAATCTTCCTGCAATGAGTCGTTGTTCAAGTTGGGAATCTATTGTTCCATTTATTCTATGGGGAGTATATCGTCATCCAGAATTAACTCAATCACAAATTGGTAATTTATGTAATAGTTTATCCGATTATCATTCTGGGACTCATAAAGATGTTACTAGTACCAGATGTGCAGAATTAAAACAATATATTGAAACATTAATTACATCAATTAAAGGACTGGCTGCATAAAATGATTTATTGTATTGAACCGATGAAAATTAATAAAATTCCAGAGGGAAAAGAATCACTTTTTCCCTCTATTTGTGCATCTGGTGAATATTTTGCGCAATTAAAAAAAGATGGTTATTGGTATCAATTTGAAAAACAAGAAGATAGATCCTATTTATGGAGTAGGACAGTATCAAAAGTAACAGGCATTCTCGCAGAAAAATCAGCAAATGTGCCGCAAATCATGAATGCTTTAGATGAATTGCCTCCAGGCACAGTAATTATTGGCGAGATTTATTACCCTGGTAAACGCAGCAAAGATGTGACTCCAATTATGGGTGCTCTTCCAGAATTAGCAATAGAGAGACAAAATGGAGAATATGGCCCATTACATTATTATGTTCATGATATTATTTACTACAATAATATAAATCTTATGAATTATGGAGCATCTATACGATATGAGATCTTAAAAAAAGTATATGAAGAATATCATCTTGATTTTTATAGATACTATATCGAAGGTAAACATCCATCAGAATATGATTGCACTCCATTAATTGAACTTGCAGCAAGAGTAGATGATAATATTCAAGAAGCATGTGCGGCAGCCCTTGCCGCAGGTGAAGAAGGTATGGTACTTAAAAAGAAAACTGCGCCATATAGTCCGGGCAAGCGTCCAGTTTGGGATACAATTAAAATTAAGAAAACAGATACTTGTGATGCCATAATTATTGGTGCTTGTGATCCAACCCGTGAATATACAGGTAAAGAATTAGATTCATGGGAATATTGGGAAGGCGATACTCCAGTTACTAAACCATATGCTCTTGGTTGGAAAACAGCTATTGAAATTGGCTGTTATGATGGAGATAAACTTATTTCAATAGGTACTGTATCGTCTGGATTAACAGATGCAATGCGTGAAACATTAGCAAAACATCCCGAGGAGTATATTGGTAAAGTATGTGAACTTGCCGGAATGGAAAAAGATCGAACAGCACATACACTTAGACATTTCCATTTTAAGCAACTGCGAGAAGATAAAGATCCATCTGAATGTTCGATCGAATCTATCTTTGGTTGATTTTCATAAAAAATTTTTATATAATATGTATGTAAGATAAAGAAAAGGAAAAAATCTTATGACGAAGAAATAGCTTAAGCAATTAGCTAAAAAAATTGCTGATTTAGAATATACCATTCAAAATAGTAAAGACAAAGAAGAAGTTGATGAAGCAAAAAAGAAAATGATTCAAGCGACTGACGCTGCGAATTTAAGTTTAGAAGATATGTTAAAGATGGAAGAATATATTCAAGAATATTTAAATAAATAAAAAATATTTGATCTTTAAAAAATTTTATGGTATAATCTTTACAAGATAATAACTGATGGGCAAACCCTTCAGATTATTATATATATAAAATATTTTATTAATTTTAAATGCGTAAAACGCAAAAGGAGAAACTTATTATGGCTGTTATGAAGGAAAATACTAAGAAGGTTATTACTTATCTGCAGGGTTTGAAGGATTCTGACAATGTTACCGCCGCTGATGTGGCTGATGCTCTCGGACTTGAGAAGCGCAGTGTTGATGGCATTTTCACCTCTGCTATTCAGCGCAAGAACTTCGGTGTTCGTGAGGAAGCTGAGATTGAGCTTGAGGATGGCACCCACAAGAAGGTTAAGTTCCTTAAGCTTACTGAGGCCGGCCGTACGCTGGATGTAAATGCTGAGGAAGCTGAGTAATTTCTTGGTAAAATAATTATAAGGGGATTGATTATTATCAATCCCCTTTTCTAAAATGGAGGATACATGCAATATATAATTGGTGGTATTATACTTGCCGCAGTTATATGCATTTGCCTCTTTTTATTAAAAAAATATCAAAAAGTTTACGAAGAGAAAAAAACATCAATTGAGCAAGCTGATTTAAAGTTAAGAAGTTTATAGAATGATATTACTAAATTAGAACATGATCAATCTAGTTTAACAGAAGTTGTTCATACTAAAAATCTTGAAGTCCAATAGTTAGATGATAAAAAGAGAGAATTAAATGCAGATATTTCTAACCAGATTGAAAATGTAGAAAAATTAAAAAAGTCATATCAAGCAACTGAAGAAGAATTTAAAAAAAGCTATATGGCTGAACGCAAGACTTGGTTAGAAGAACGGCAAGAAGAATATTTGCGTATGCAAGAAGATTTTGTTGAACAGTTTAAAACTGATAATCGTAAAAAGATGCTTGCCGCGCAAGAACTGAATGATAAATTAAATGAATTAAAATCTGCGGCAGATGCTGCTGTTGAAGTAGCAAAGCGTCATGCTGAAGAAGAGAATTTTATTAATTTCCATTCATTATAGATAACTGAAGAATCACTTAATGATATTAATGCATTAGAAAAAATCATACCAACATTATCTAAAGAAGCTAATGAAGCAATATCAAAAGTGATTTGGAAAGTATATTATGAAAAACCATATACTGATTTAATTGGAAGAGTAGTTGGTTCTGGTAAGCATACTGGAATTTATCGTATTACAAATATCAACAGTCAAATGTGTTATATTGGTCAGGCTGTTGATATTGCGGAACGATGGAAACAACATATTAAGCGAGCTTTAAATGCAGAGCCGCGCACGTAGAATAAATTATATCCAGCCATGTATAAAGAAGGTTTAGAGAATTTTACATTTGAAATTATTGAAGAATGTGAATAGAATAAATTAAATGAACGAGAGGACTATTGGCAGAATTTTTATAAAGCCAAAGAGTATGGGTATAGTATAAAATGAAATTTGAAAAAACTGATGTATGGGGATTTGATCATGCAATTCGTGGCATGAGAAACCCAAAGAATAGTTGGGCATTAAGTGATTCATTTTTTGGTATTATAGATACTGAATATGATTCACATGATTTTGATATTGCTGAAGCATATTTAATTAATGACGGTACCATCCAAAAAGATTGGCGTGATAAATTTGATCTTGATGCAAAAGCATATATGGCTATTGAAGATAAAATTTGGGAAAAAGCTGTTTGGGTAAGAGAAAATGGAGTAAGTCTTCTTACTGCAGATGATAAAGCCGTTGTTGATTATATTGGGCCGAAAGATTTAAAGTTGATGCAAACTCTTATCCGTAGCGGTCCAGAACATCGTAAATTTATGCGACAAATTTTTGTAAGTGTTGATATTACTGCTCCTCTTTATTGGTGGAAAGAATTTGACACCTATAAGGTTGGTACTGTTGCCAATAGCACTAGCACGATGCATAAACTTGCCAGCGCGCCAATTACTAAAGATTGTTTTGAAATGGATGATTATGATTCAACTGTAAAGCTATATAACAATGAGCCATGGAATGAAGATGCATACATTGATAACGCTTGGGAAGGTTTGATTAATGCTTGTGAGACATTACGATGCAGATATAATGAAACTAAAGAAAAGAAATATTGGAAAGAATTAGTTCGTATTTTGCCAAGCTCTTGGCTTCAAAAGCGCACAGTGACTATGAATTATGAGAATCTTCTTGCTATATGTTCTAAAAGTCAGCGCAGATTCCATAAATTGAATGAATGGTCTGGGCAGGATATGCCATCTTGTGATAATTTTATCAACTGGGCTAGAAAATTGCCATATGCGCAAGAATTACTTTTTATAGATGAGGTATCAGAATGAGTCATATAGATTTTATTCCAACAGCAGAGCAAGATTTTAAGGATCCTTTTTCTGAAGAAAATATTACTTGGCATTATAATCCAGAAATTGGAGAGGGCGTTACTGCTAAATCTATTTTAGGTAATTATCTTGCAGATTTAAACAAAATTAGAGAATTATTTTTCAATAATAAAGATCCTCAAACTGCTCAGCTTCTTTATGATTTGCTACCAACAGCTGTGTATAACAGTGTGAAAAATTGACTTTTCTAAAAATTTTTGATATAATATATATATAGAAAATGAGAGAGGAAAAGTATAATGACAAAACAGCAACAGTTTTTGGAATTTTGGAATTATTTGGTAACTGAAGCGGCACCAGGCGTCGAGGTTCCCGCAGAAGTACAAGCATATATCGACGCATTGAGTAATGGTAGTAATGTAGAAAAACCTGCATTTACTGAAAATGGTAAAAATATTTTGATTTATCTGCAGTCTGCGCCAATAGCAATGTATAAGGCGAGAGATATCGCAGAAGGTATGGGAATTACTTCAAAGGCAGTATCTGGAGCGATGCGGAAACTTGTTTCAGATGAATATGTCGAAAAGGTAGGTAAAGATCCTGTAGTTTATATGATTACCGAAAAAGGAAAAAATGTTGTATTTAATGAAGGAGAAAATGAATAATGAAAAAGAATTTTATTAATGAGTCTCATGTTGAAGGCTATCTTTACGACCATAAGTTGGAGAAAAAGGTATCTGGACCAAATTCCAAAACTCCTGGCACTGAATTTATTGCTGGTACCATAAGCGTCGCGACTGATGAAGCGATGGAAAATGTGGTAAATATTCATTATACTTATATGACTGCAACTACCAGCA
>Ga0247611_10011413_pt1 | contig 10258 bp, 8 predicted proteins | sample 177DNAGHGhighgp2_FD_192422 | JGI IMG/M metagenome (GOLD analysis project Ga0247611, IMG submission 192422) | Sheep rumen microbial communities from Palmerston North, Manawatu-Wanganui, New Zealand - 1770 DNA GHGhigh gp2 | ecosystem: Host-associated > Mammals > Digestive system > Stomach > Rumen ... | reverse complement strand
TCCCACGCCTCGATTGTGGTCGTCAAGTCTATTCCGTGGTTAGCTGACACAAGATCGCCAAGCACAGAAGATGGACTGCTCAGAAGGAACTCCGAGAAGGAAGCGAAGTAGAGGCATCTTTCCGTCTTCATATGAATGTGGCATTGGAATACACAAAGTTAGGAATATAATTCGAACGGGATACCAGAAATGGGAAACAATCGACTTTAGAGAATATGATGATGGGCTATATTTTTATAATTCGATTGTTTAATTTACAAATCGAATCATTCTTTATATCTTTGCTTCCGTAATTCAGATTTTAGGGGTAATCCCCGTAGCTGTTATGAATTATGGAAATACAAACAAAAGTCAAATTCGTCAGCCTGAATAAGGTGACGGTTGAAACGTCACAAGGTGACCGTTTCACAGTAGGGCTCAATCGAGTAGTCCCTATCCCGCTTCAAGAGCAAGACGCTCGTGTCATTGCTTATCTCTTCGACAAATACTACAAAGGTGATCCGTCAGTTATCATGGGACCGATTTATCGGGAAATGATGGTGAACGGGTGTTGGGCGGCACCGTATTGGTATGGCCCGGATCGTGACAATGAAAGGGAGCGCATCGGTGCTCAGATTCGCGCCCTGCGTGAAGAGCGCCGTCTGGAAGCTAAAGAGTTGGCTGAGTATGCCGATATAGATGCCTCCAACCTATCTCGCATTGAGAAGGGAAAGTTCTCTCCTGGGCTTGATGTCCTTTGTAAGATTGCTGCAGCTATGGATTGTTCTGTAGAGATTGTGCCGATTGGTGCCGCCAGCAATCATTACGAGGTCCACCGCGCCGCCCGTGAAATCCCTGAGGACCATCGTAGCCTAATGATTACAGCCAAGAATTCTACCTTCCGTCTAGCTGATTGCTTAGCGAAATATGGTGAATACCATTGGCAGCAGACACGGTACAATATCAACCTTGGGGATATTGTATATGTCTACGTGTCTGAAGACCGAGCAATTAAGTATAAGATGACGGTAGAGCAGGTCGATGAACCTTATGACCGCTGGATGGCGAAAGAGGAGGAGTTCTGGGTCGATAAGGAACGCATCCAGGATGAATCCCAAACCAAATACGCTCTTCTTCGCTTGGTCAAAGAATCACGATCTGGAAAGCTCACCGAAGAGAATCTATTGAAGCACGGATTCCTTCGTGCTCCTCAGGGCATCAAGTACTTGGAAGGCGATCTTCTGAAGTTCATCGAAAGGAAGTTCTAGCCATGGGTGCATTTCTGACCTATGCGTTGGATGAAGGCGGAGCCCTCGTCCACGTCGATGATGTCGCCAAAGGTGCCAAGTGTGCTTGCCGCTGCCCTCACTGCGAAGCCCCTCTTTATGCTAAAAATGCTGGCCAATACCGTGAACATCACTTTGCTCACGCCCAGGGGCACGAATGTGAAGGGGCTTATGAATCCCAACTACATCTCCTTGCCAAAGAGGTATTGCAGGAAACGGGAAGAATAATGCTTCCACGTTCAAACAGCGGCCGGTTCCCGTCTGGTTCTGTGCGAATTCGGAATGTTGAGGTCGAGAAGTGGGATGAACGTTATGGTATCCGGCCGGATGCCGAAGGAATAATGGACAACGGCGAAAGACTGTTGATCGAATTCTATGTAAGTCACAAGGTTGACGGCAAAAAGCGCCAGGTCATCGTTGACAATAACCTTAAGTGCATCGAGATTGATATCAACTATCAGGCGCTTGACAAGGCGGAAATGAGGGATTTCCTATCCAATTCCGATGAAGACCGTAAGTGGATCTTGTCGATGCCATCGCCGCCAAAATCTTCTGGGGAATCCTTCAATTACGGCAGGAATCCAATGTATGAGAAGACAAGGGATATCCTCAAAGATATTTTCGACGAAGGTACTATTACCATTCATCCTTATGCAACGTCATATTTCCATCAGGACAAACCCTTCGACCTCCGTCAGGTCGGTTATGACGTATGTGATGTCAATACAAAATATCGAGGTTTCAGATCAGATCTACTGTTATACAGGAGCCAAAAAGAAGACAAAGGCCACATCTCGATCAATATTCGAGGTCGTCGGCGCAGCGAAGGCTTTCGTTATCCTATAGGTCTCCGAATAATCGACATAATATTTAAAGCCGTCGGCAACGAAGAAAGCACTAAACAGAGACTAAATGATGGCGATCTGGTTGGTGACTTAGGGATGACAGTGGAATACTATGGGTTTAGGACATAAGTAATAATCAAGACGACACCTCTTATTTCCTTCTCCGAAAGGTGCCGACCTGCGAGCATCTTTTTTTGGGAACTATATACATGTTGTCCATAAAATCCGCGTAAAAAACTGAAAAAAAACGAAAAAAGTCCTAGACTTTTTGCAATAAAAGCCCAAGATTAAGGTATATAACTACAAAGAAACCTTGATACTTGGGCTTTATGATTGACTTCAGCAGATTCAACTCCATCTTCGAACTGACCGACTATTTCTCCACCGAGGAAAAGTGCCGCAAGGCCATCCTCGAATCTCGTTGGGACAAGAAGGATGTGGTTTGCCCCTTCTGCGGTCATCATCATTGCGTGAGCCGCACCGATGGTCGGTTCCATTGCAATCACTGCAAGGCAAATTTCTCTGTCCTTGTCGGAACCATCTTCGAGAATACGAAGATTTCCCTTCGTAAATGGTTCATCGCCATGTACCTTATCTCTTCCCACAAGAAAGGTGTTTCTTCCTTGCAGTTGAGCCGCGATATCCATGTTACGCTGAAGACCGCTTGGTACATTCTGCATAAGGTCCGTACTCTCTATGCGCAGAATGACACGGAGAACAACCTTCACAGGGTTGTTGAATGCGATGAGATGTATCTTGGTGGCCGCGAAACCAATGGAGAATCCGCTTTAAATTGACCCCCTCAATCCGCACCTAATTGACCCCCCTTATCTTTTCTTTTCATCGAAATTGAGAATGCAGGCTGTAGGGATGAAAAACCACACCTGCCTGCATTCTATTTAGGTTTTCGTCTTTAAGACCTGGGGATCATTTTGAATCGGACAGAGGGGGTCACTTTCAGAAGAGACGCAGGGGGTCACTTTGCGTCGGAATTTCCAGAATAACAATTGACAATCCATTTTTCAAGTCCTATCTTATTGGAAATAATGATTATATTTGCTGTTAAAGAGATTGGATTATGATTAAGAAGTTTTTACTAACCTTTTTGTTTGCGTTGATGACAATTGCCGCCATAGCGCAAACCAACAATACTATCAAGTTTTTGGGCATTCCCGTTGATGGAGCAAAGTCCGAAATGATTCAACAACTTCAGAAGAAAGGTTTCAGATATGATAGGGAACAAGATGTTTTGATTGGAAGATTTAATGGCAAAGAATCAAATATTCGCGTATCCGAGAACTATGGAAAAGTCGACCGCATCTACATAGCGGATGCGGATGTCGTTAACGAAGCACAAATCATCATCAATTACAACAATCTTCTTAGCCAATTCAAGAAGAATGAAAAATATGTCGAGTTGGAGGAGAATGTGCCGATTCCGTCCGATGAAGATGTATCTTACGAGATGGCTATCAATAATAAGACATACGATGCTCAATTCTATGTTAAACCCCAATGGACTGATGAGCAAGCGGCAGAGATGGCTAAAAAAGCAGCAAGCATAGAGGATGAAACCGAACGGACTAAGTTCCTAATAGGAGAGGTAATAAACAATCTTACGGGAGTTGTTTGGTTTAGAATTGCAGATTATTACGGGAAGTACTACATATGCCTTTATTACGATAACCTATTGAACCGTCCAAACGGCGAAGATTTATAACGAATAAGGGTTGGCATTCCACCAACCCTTTTCTTATGCCCTATTTTGGACAACATGTATATAGTTCCCCTTTTTTTTAGTTCAGATTTTCGATTTTTGGGACATATTTTGGGCCACTATTTACGAAAAATCCCTCACAGAACGCTCTGTAAGGGATTTCAGCGGAGAGGACGATACTAACATTCAATGTTGCATCATTCCTGTGTATCCCTGTGCATCACTACTCATCTCCTTGCAAATGAATAGCTTAATGCATCCTTTGCAATTATATTGTGGAGTATCTCCTTGTGTATTGTTTTGCAAAATATAGTACTCTTCTTATTCTGGTGCAACTTTTTTGGGCAAAAAATGCACTGTGTTCAAAAACCCTGCACTTGAACTTTCCCCAAAATCTTGTACCAACTTTGTACAAGGTTTATTATCTTGGCAGAAAAGAACAGATGGTATGACTATGAAGAAAGACCTTTACAACTTACATTGCAGGGTAAAATGGAGAATCCCATCGAAACTGACCCCCTAATTCCGCACCCCATTGACCCCCTGTGTCCTTTCCGGATTTAGGTTGACTCCGGAAAGGACACAAGGGGCCTAAAAATGGGGTATTGTTACACTTTGGTGCAATTTTGGTGCATTTTTTTTGGCCCCAAAAACAAGAAAAACCCCATCTGAGTGCATTCAGAAGGGGTTTTTGCCAAATGATGTTAAGTGGTTTTGTTCGGCAAATTGTTAGTGGTGCTTGCCGAAAATGTGATTTTTCGCACGGCTTAGTTGCCGAAAACGTGATTTTATTATGGATTTGCTATACCAAATATGATAAAAATCCGTCAATTACAGAGTTTAGAGGTAATAGTAATACTGGGTTCCATCTTCGTTCGAAACAAAATACCTGTTTCCTGAAAACAGTTTCAACCGATAGGGCTTGGATACAATCCCTTTTACGACGGCATACAGGGGGTCACTCCCGTCTATGTTATCAAAATAAACATCCTTTATTTTACTGACATCTCCCGTATTGACCGCCGAGGTTAAGTCACGGGAATGAAAGTATCCGCCAGTGGCCCCTAACCATAGATCATCTCTATCAAAGTAACTTGTGGTCACCCTCTTATAATACTTGATTGTATGAAAATGCCGCTCACCAAAACTAAGGGGTATTGTTTCGCAGAATCCCCACCTGTTTTCAGATTCTTCCATGCAATGTGAAAAAGGTTGGGAAATCTCTCCTGCATAAGTATTCTTTCTTTCCAATCTATAATATCCCTGCGAAAAAAAAGCAGGACCACCATCCCGACATTCAAGAAGCTCCCTGACATTAATCGCAGACCGATCATCTACTCCCATCAGGCATAAATCTTCGTTGCGAAAAAAAGGTCGGATCCAATCAACGGAATAAATCCTTGTCCCACAACGAACAGCCTCGGCGCAAGCAGCATTGATCTGCTTTGGATAAAGCCCCGCTGCGTCATGGTTGTCATTGGAAATTATAGCCCATGATCCATCATCCTTAAGCGTGACTTCGTCGATAGAAACGCCTGCATTGTAGCAGTGAGAAAGTTCTTCAATCATCCCGTTCGGAATGCCGCTATAAGCATATCCGTTTTTCCCAAAAATGGCAACGGCTCCACTATTTGATAATGCGATAGTTTTGCACTGTCCATTTTTCTTGATGTTTTCTATGATGAAAGATATGGCAGACATAAATATCGAGTAACAGGTTCTGCAGATGAATACCGGAGACCGTGAAAGAATTAATGGATATTAATGATTCTGAAGCCAAAAGAATCGTTGCTATACAAGACTGTCACCAGCCTTCCACAACATCTGCAGATGGCTTGATCCGAGGATTGTCCGTGCGAGTAACGACAATTGACGGCTACTGGTTTACCACATTTAGGGCAATTCACTGTAATAATCTGGGACATAAGTCAAATAATTGAAATAATACTGATGCGATAAAATTTGGTTTAATATAGTGGTACCCTTTGTTTGGACAGGGTTAAGCCCTTGTTAAGTCAATGTCTCCTCAGAGCAGAGCCATCCGAATAGGTGTTGTTATGCGGCTTGGTCGGTGATGCAAAAGTAGTTTTTATTTTTGATATTACCATATTTCTTTGGTCGGTTTTTGACTGTCAAGCGCAAGTATTATCTGCCCAAGTAACCCATAACTCTTTGTTCCTATTGTCAATTTCAAGGGCCTTCCAAATAGATAGACTGGTGATTCAGTGCGACAACGGTGCAACAAAAAGGCACAAAAAATGACCTGTAGGTATCTACAAGTCATTTTAGCGCGGAGAGGACGAGAGCGACCCTATTTTCTCATTATCTCTCACTATTACAGCAAATAACCTTTGTAGGGGTCCCCAAGGGTGTTTCTCCAGTATTATTTGTTGCGACAGGCTTTTAGCGATATTCCCCGTTTCAACACGATCATTTTGTCACGGTGCGCTTTTTTTGAGTAAAAAACGCACCGGTGGATTCCACGTCTTCTTCGACTCGTATCATATAAAAAATGTGGACCTGATTCTATTCAGATCCACACTCAACTCAAACCCCATTGATACCACTTGTTAAAAAGGCAACTCATCATCCCATTCAAGGTAAGTAGTTATTGAATCCCCATTTTCAAGTATTGAAACAAGCTCATCATAAGGCTTTTTTAATGACCCATACATTGAACCACGCTCATCTTCGGACTCATATCTCCATGTCTTAATACAGGAGCCATCAGGATAAATTCTTACTTCATGATAGTCTTCTTTACCACGCCAGAAATCATATTCACAAAAACCCCAGCCATTTTTTAGAGGGTACCCAGAATCATCATTTGAATCAATAGATTTGGGGTCTCTCATCCTCTCAATACACTTTGAAGGATCAATTTTTACTTCAAATGTCTCATAATACTTAATCATAATTTAATAAATTAATTATCACCATTTTACAGGTATGGTCTTTACCTACAGTGACTCTCTTATCAATCCCTGCATATTAAATATAACAAAGAAAGATGCTTTTTTTACAGAGTCCCGCCAACTACCTGATTTGCACAAAGTTAGCTAGCTGGCCAACTTTGTGCGATCAGTGTTGTAATAATATACGGTAAGAGATTTTCCATCATTCCAGATATAGGCAGTATAGTCATCTGCCGCCTCAATCTGACGTGCTTTCATCGTTTTGGCGAATCTGCAGTGTTTCTTCTGGAAAGTTGCCACCTCTGCCTCGCCGCCCATATTGATACTAAAGGGCCTTCCTTTAGGGATAACATCTCCATCACTTGTAATGATGAATTCACGCTGAACAAAGTAAGGAAGTCTACCATTCGTCTCGTTGCACAGAGGCAGAGATCTTGTCATCTCAATAGCCTTTGAGATAAGAGGGTTTTCAGCCGGCGTGGGTGTTTCTTTTGTGACGGGCGTTGTATTCTTGGAGATTTTATTCTTTTTCTCCTTAGCCGGAACATCGTTCTTTTTCTGTTTAGGGATATTGAAAAGCACCAAATAGATTATCGTCTCACCCATGGTTGCAACGCAATTAGCATCAGAGATCGTTACATAATTCTTACTAAATAACCTGGAATATGTCTCATATGCGGGCCTGAGTTCAGAAAGAGAAGCAGCATCTTCATAACATCTAAATTTATCTCCACAAAGTTCAATAATGTTGCTCCCAACGTGGCGGAATTTATATCTGTCATAAAACGGCGTGTTGATATCAGATCCGTCGGAGGAGGAAAGTTCTTTTGCCTTTTTAATGGCCTTCTTCAAAAGACTTATTTTCTTCTGCATGCCTTTCACTTTATCTTTAGCGGTGTGGGCATAAGAACCTGAGGCTTCGGACTGGACTATTCCATCGCCTTTCTCTTCGGGAAAATGATAAAGATGGACCGTGTATGTTTCCGCACCATCAATATAAGCGAGGTAGGCCTCCGTTGACGCTATCACTGATTTCTTTTCAAAGAGTCTAATGTACTTTTCACGCGCAACCCTAAAATCTTCAAGGTCTTTCCTGCTCATATTTCTTCCGAAAGGATCAGAATGCCCAAGTTCTCCATTATTACCATAAGTAAAGTGACAAGTAATATGGTAGGGCTCCTGGGCCTTGACATTCTCTGGCAAAGAGAGGGTTTTCATAATCTCAACGGCCTCCGCCACAATGGTCTTCTCCTTTGTTTCCAAAGAAACAGCCTTTATAGTTTCTGCATCTTCATTTGCCGGCGCTTCAACAGCATCAGCAAATTCGGGATCTTCCGCTTCTTTCACGTCATCAATAATACTCACACAGTGTTCAGGAAGGGCGAGAATATTCTCGCCTTTTTCCTGATTGTCGTCCACGTCCATTGTTGGAGTCTGGTCATCCACTTCCTGAGAAGGAGTTGGGCCATAAGGGGCATCTCTCATCACCTTCTTCTCAATAAGAGCCAGGACCTCAGCCTTTGAGGCACCATAGTTGTCCATAAGCGCCACATATTTATCCGTGTGGCGTTCCATTTCTTCCGCTCTCTTTTTCATCATGAGAGGCTTAATCTCACCGACAGCAAGAAGAAATGCGAAATTGAGAGTCACGAGCTCATCGTAGCTCATTGCGGCATAATTGGCCTGATTGACCATTTGCGCCATTTTTAAAGAATTTGTCATAAACAATTGAAATTAAATAATTTAACATGTTATACTATGCAACCTGTCCCAGGGGTTTCTCCTGTCCCATCTGTCCCGGGCTCGGGACAGATGGGTCATTAGGGACAGACTGTTTAGAATCTTCAGGGATTGTAATATTGGATTTCCTGGCGTGGTCGAGACGGCGCTGGACCGTACTCTTGCCAATGTTCATCGCCTCTGCAATCTGGCGGACAGTCATTCCATCACGCTGCATCATCAGGATTTCAAGAATCTCACTGGCGGCTTCACCACCAGCCAGAGCGTTGAGATGGTCTTCTTCACGGCCGGTTCCCAGCACATCAAACTTCAGGAAACCTTCATCCTTATTCACATCCAGAAGGAGGACATTGTCTGAGTCATACTGGAATTCTCCCGTCCTAACCTTGACCTGCTTCAAATAGCGAAGGTTGGTGTCATTCGCGCTTCTCGCAAGCGCAATGCCTGCATCAAAGAAATTGATGAGCTTGGATGACCCCGCCAGGTCATTCTGGGTGATGGGCTTCCATCCACGACGCTTAGGCGTGTGGGCGATCACAATAGTGGTCAGACCATATCTCTTCTTGAGGCGGATGAGCTGCTTCATAAAGAGGGTGGCCTTTGCACCACTTTCTGTCCCGTTACAGATGAAGGTGATGTTGTCGATGACGAAGAACTTGATTCCCTTCTTGGCCGCCTTCTCAATAGAATCCAGCGTCTCCTGTTCCAGGTTGGCCCCCACCATGAGCTCGGGGTCAATCTCTGCACGCTGGAATTTATCCGGGAAGATGTGAAACTTGCCGGTGGCGGTGTCACTGTAACGCATCTGGAACTGTTTTGATGACAGCTCCAGGTCAACATAGACGACCTTCTCAGTCTTTGCAATAGACTCTGCAATCTGGGTGGCGAGGATGGACTTACCCACATTACTTGCCGCGAAGATTACAGTGTTTTCCTGCTCGACGATCAGGTCGTAGAAATACATCTTTGGATCCGGAGTCTTGAGACTCTCCTGGATCCATTCATTGGCAGCCTTGATGGAAAGAAGGCCTGCATGCTTGAGATTGCACTTGGCAATCTTGGTGGCCTCCACCTGTACTCCCACAGGTGAAGAGCTCTTTGTAATAATGTCTTTATTCATCTTTATTTGATTTATAATAGATTGGTCTTCTCACATTCCCCACTGGTACGCCACCATAAGGATGGTTTTCCCACCCTGCTTCAGAGGGGTTAAAAAAGGATGAGTCCATTGGATCATCCTCAGGATCATACAGTACAGAGTTCTTGTAATCATCATCATTTACAATAGGAGTCATATACTCATCTTCAACAATTTCAGTAGTAGTGGTTTCAAAGACTTTTTCTTCAGGAGTAGAGACACTGGTACAATCCTGTACAGTGTATTTTTGTTCTGTTTTCTCTTTCACACGTCTCTCTTTTTCCCTTCTGGTCTTTTCATCAAGAGTCTGTTTGTGGATGTGGTATTCTTCCAGGATTTCTTCATCAAGGTCATAATAGTGGAGGAGTCTTATCACACCCTTCTTCCCAAACTTTTTGAGAATGGTTGTAACTTTTTTAATGTTCTTATTTGGGAAAAGTCCTTCCTGAGTTTTGTCCTTCTTCCCAAGAGTGATTTTTTTAAAAGGGACATCATGGAATTCCTCCCTGATGTCAAAGGATATTTCAATATTTCTCATTGATTGTTTATTAAATGTTGAAGGAAGGAATCCTTCCAACACAGGATTCCCTGTTGACTCCTGCATATTAGAAATAACAAAAGAAGAAGGGTTTTTGCGG
>Ga0247611_10011412_pt1 | contig 10258 bp, 1 predicted proteins | sample 177DNAGHGhighgp2_FD_192422 | JGI IMG/M metagenome (GOLD analysis project Ga0247611, IMG submission 192422) | Sheep rumen microbial communities from Palmerston North, Manawatu-Wanganui, New Zealand - 1770 DNA GHGhigh gp2 | ecosystem: Host-associated > Mammals > Digestive system > Stomach > Rumen ... | reverse complement strand
AATCCCCAATCCCCAATCCCCAATCCCCAATCCCCAATCCCCATTGAATCTTTTTATCATTTATAATTATTATTAAATTTAAATATTATTAATAAATTATTTTTTTAATTAATTAATTTTAATTTTGGTTAAAAATATTCAAAATGAATAAATATTTAAAAATACATGGAATAAATCAAAAAAGGAAAAAAATTTCATCATTTAATAAGTAAAGTTTTTAATCATTAATAATAAATACCATAAAATTAAGTTAAATATTTTATTTAAAGATCATCAAATTCTGTCTCAGCTCCTTTTATATAAGCATCTATAAAATCTTCATTTACCCAAGATAATTTTGCACGATCATACTCACCAAATATTTCTTGTCCTTCAAGAGTGATATCACTAATACCATTATCCCACATAATAGTGCTTAAGTGATATCTTCTTGCAATAGTAACATAATAATCAGCCCATGCAATTCTATCTTCATTATTGTTTTTATTAACACATCCCATTTCTCCTATAATTACTGGTATTCCACCTTTAACATACTTGTTATAAAGACTAGCTAAATTATGTTTAAGTTCATCTCTTCCAGCTTGATCAAATTTAGAATAAGCTTTATCACCATTTAATGCTAAATTATATGGAGCATACATATGAACACTTAAAATTAACTTCTTTTTGAATCCATTATATTTAGTATCATCTGGGAAAACAACTTTGGATTCCATAGCTGATTGGTATCCGGCGGCAAGGGGGGTGATCATTATAAATCTTTTTTCATTGTTTCCACCTGTTTCTCTGATAGTTTTAACAATAAGTCTCATAAATTCATTTAATACTTCAGCAGCTTCAATACACATGGGCTCATTTTTATTGAAGTTCCATTCAAATGCAGTTCCTGTTAATCTTGGTTCATTTAATCCTTCGAAAATTAAATGATGATCATATCCACTATTGAAAGCAGTGGCAATTTGACTCCATACATTATGGATGAATTTTTCTGATTCTTTGATATTTCTTAAATTAGGATAGAATCCTTTAGCATAAGTAACTTGCTTATCATCTTTTGGTGAATAGAAGAAGTTATCATGATGGACATTTAATATAACATATAATCCATATTTAAGACCCCAATCAACTATAGTTTTAACTCTTTTCATCCATTCAGGATCTATTGTATAATTTTCATCAACTATATGATTATGCCAAGTTACTGGTATTCTTAAAGTTTTGAATCCTCTTTCAGCTAATCCTTTTATTATTTCTTCTGTAGTAAGTACATTACCCCAAGAGGTTTCTGATTCAACTCCTTGATCGAATCTAATTAAATTACGATCATGAGCATCAAGAGTGTTACCTAAGTTCCATCCCATACCAATTTCATTAACAACTTGTTCTGCAGAGATTTGATCATTAAAGTAAACTTCATTGAAATCTCTTACTAATCCATTTCTATTATAAGTTTTTTGAGGATATATCGAAAATACTTCATTTAAATCAATATCTTCAAATACAGTATTAGAAGTTGCTATATAAGCTTCCATTAATTCATTTATCTCCCATTCTAAGGTATCTCTATGGAAATGGCCGAATACTTCAGATGCTCCATTTGTATTATCATAAATGTTATTATCCCATAATACGCAAGCCATATGGAATCTTCTTGCCTTTTTAACGAAATATTTAGCCCATTCAATTCTTTCATCTGTATTATTTTTATTAATTGTTCCCATTTCTCCAATAACAACATTTATACCTTTTGATACATATTTTTTATATAATAGAACAAAATCTTCGTATAATTCTTCTCTGTACATATCAATAAATTCAGTATAAGCCATATCTCCATTAAGTGCAAAATTATAAGGAGTATACATATGAACACTTAAAAGAAGTTTGTTATTTTGAGGATTATATAAAGAGTCATCTGGGAATACAACATCAGCGTTTATTGCACTTGAGAAACTTGCAGCTAAAGGAGTAATCATAATGAATCTCTTGGCATTATTTCCTCTAGTTGTTCTTATAGCTTTGACAATAAGTCTCATATATTCATTTAATACATTTGCAGCAATTCTGCAACCTGAGTCTTCATGATTATAGTTCCATTCATATTTATGTCCTGCCATTCTTGGTTCATTTAATCCTTCAAAAATAAGATGGTGGTCATAACCATTATTGAAAGCAGTTGCAATTTGTCTCCATACATTATAAATGAATCTTTCTGATTGTTGAATATCTTTTATAGATGGATAATATCCTTGTCCATAGTTAATTGATTCATTTTCTACCCAATTTGAATTATCATGATGCATATTTAAAATTACATATAAACCATATTTGAGAGCCCAGTCTACAACAGTTTTAACTCTATTCATCCATTGTGGGTCAATAGTGTATCTTTTGTCTAATAAATGATTTCTCCAAGTGACTGGAATTCTTACAGTTTTAATTCCTTTTTTAGCTAAGGCTTCAAACATTTTTTCAGTTGTTCTTGGATTACCCCATGATATTTCTGAATCCAAACCATTATTGCCAGTATTTTCCCAAATTATGGAATCAAGAGTGTTTCCTAAATTCCATCCGAATTTCATTTCTTCAACTATTTTTTCAGAAGTTATTGAATTATCAAATTCAACTTCACCATCATCGACTACAACTTTACTTTGATCAAATAAATCAACTAATTCAATATCAAAATCTTCAGCGAAATTATGGAATTCAGTTTTTGAGGCTTTAATATAATTATCAACTAAACTTTCAATGTTCCATGTTAAGTCATTTCTATGTAATTCTCCAAGAATTTCTCCAGATGAAGTAACATCCCAAATACCATTATCCCATACTACAGAACTTAAGTGATAATATCTAGCAGTTGATACATAATATTCTGCCCATGCAAGTCTATCTTCAGTATTATTTTTATTAACTATACCCATTTCACCTATTATTACTTGATATCCCATACTAACATATTTACTATATAAGTCTCTGAAACTATTTCTAAGTTCAACTTTATAACTTTCTTCAAATTTAGTGTAAGATTTATCAGCATTTAAAGCGAAGTTATATGGGGAATACATATGAACACTTACAATTAATTTTCTGTTAGAACCATTATATTTAAAATCGCTTGGGACAACAAAATTAGATTCTATGGCAGCTTGATTTCCGGCAGCTAAAGGTGTAACCATAATAAATCTTTTTTCATTATTTCCACCACTTTCTCTAATAGCTTTAACAACTAGTCTCATATATTCATTTAATACTTCACCTCCTTCTTCACATAAATCATCTCCGACTTTATACCACCATTCATATTGAGTTCCGAGTAATCTAGGTTCATTTAATCCTTCGAAAATTAAACGGTGACCATATCCATTATTGAAAGCAGTAGTAATTTGTTTCCAAACATTATAAATATATCTTTCAGATTCTTTAATATCTCTTTTTAAAGGATAATAACCTCTTCCATAAGTGAGTGGTTCTTCATATTTAGTATAAATATCATGATGAGTATTCAATATTACATATAATCCATTACTATAAGCCCAATCAACCACAGTTTTTACTCTTTTCATCCATTGTGGATCAATAGTATAATTTTCATCAATTAAATGATTATGCCAAGTAACTGGTATTCTTATTGATTTAAATCCTTTATTAACCAATGCCTTAATCATTTCTTCAGTTGTTTTTGGATTTCCCCAGCAAGTTTCTGATTCTAATCCTTGATTTGGTAATTTAGAATCATCAAAAGCATCAAGTGTATTACCTAAGTTCCATCCCATTCCAACTTCTCTTGATACTTGTTCAGCAGTTACTGCTTTATCAAATAAATCTGATTTGTCATCAACAATGATTTCACGTCTGCTGAATCTTTCAACTAAATCAATAGAGAAAACTTCATTGGTGTCAATATCTTCAAATGGAAGAGAAGCATAAGCTACATGAAGATCAATGGCTTCATCATCATCCCATCTCAAACTATCTCTGTGGAAATAACCGAAGACTTCTGCTGCTCCTTTTTTGTTATCAAAATCTCCATTATCCCATAAGATACAACTCATATGGAATTTTCTAGCATTTCTAATATAGTATTTAGCCCATTCGTTTCTATCTTGGGTATTGTTTTTATTGACAGAACCCATTTCTCCAATAACAACATTGTATCCTTTGGCAACATATTTTCTATATAAATTAGCTAAATTTTCATGGATTTCTTCTTTATGAGCTTCAGTGAATGTTCTATAGTCAACATCTCCATTCATAGTCAAATCAGTTGGAGTAAACATGTGAACACTAAGGATGAATTTATTGTGTTTTGGGTTATATTTTGAGTCATCTGGGAAAACTACATTTGAATCTATAGCACTTTGATATCCAGCGAATAAAGGAGTAATCATAATGAATCTTTTAGCATTATTTCCTCCAGTTTCTCTTACTACTTTAACAATAAGTTTTTGATAGGTATTTAAGGCTTCAACAGCTGCATTGCAATATGAATCACCTTTATCATAGAATTTATCATATTTATATCCTGTTAATCTTGGTTCACTTAATCCTTCGAATATTAAATGATGGTCATATCCATTGTTAAAAGCTATAGCTATTTGTTTCCATATATTATAAATGAATCTTTCTGATTCTAAAAGATCTTTTGAAGATGGATAATATCCTTCACCATAACTCATCTTATCAACTAAATGTTGAGCATTATCATGTTTTGAATTTATTATGACATAAAATCCATGTTTAATGGCCCAATCAACAACTGTTTTAACTCTTCTCATCCAATCAGGATCAATAGTATATTTTGTATCAACTAAATGAGTATGCCAGGTGACTGGAATTCTAATAGTTTTGATTCCTTTTTTAGCAATGGTAGCAAACATTTCTTCTGTAGTTAATGGATTTCCCCAGAAAGTTTCAGATTCAACTCCACTATTACCCTTTATAGCTGTGTCAAAGGCATCTAAAGTATTACCTAAATTCCAACCTAATCCCATTGAATCAACCAATTGATCAGTTGTTATTTTATCATCGAATGTACTAATATCTTTATCTACTACTATTCCTTCTCTGCTAAAAGTATCCTCTAAATCAACTGGGAAACCTTCAAAGTCATAAAATTCAGTTTGGGATGCTTTGATATAAGTATCAATTAATCTTTGAAGATGCCATTTTAATTCATCTCTATGCAATTCTCCAATTATTTCTCCGCTGGCGGTGACATCCCATACACCATTATCCCATAAAACAGTACTTAAATGATAGTGTCTTGCTGTGGATACATAATATTCAGCCCATTCAATTCTATCTTGGGTATTATTTTTATTAACTACACCCATTTCTCCAATTATAACATGTTGTTTAATAGTTACGAATCTTTTATATAAAGCTTTGAAACTTTCTTTAAGTTCAGTTTTATAACTTTCTTCAAATTTAGTATAAGTTTTGTCAGCATTTAATGCGAAGTTATATGGGGAATACATATGTACACTTAAAATTATTTTTCTATTTGCGGGATTATATTTTGAATCAGTTGGGAAAATGAAGTTAGATTCAAGTGCGGCTTGATATCCGGCAGCTAATGGTGTAACCATTATAAATCTTTTTTCATTATTTCCACCACTTTCTCTAATAGCTTTAACAATAAGTTTGGTATATTCATTCAATACAGTTCCTGCTTCTTCACATAATGGGTCACCAACTTTATACCACCATTCAAATTCAGTTCCAACTAATCTAGGTTCATTTAATCCTTCGAAAATTAAACGATGATCATATCCATTATTGAAAGCTTCAGTTATTTGTTTCCATACGTTATAAATGAATTTTTCAGACTCTTTCATATCTCTTCTTAATGGATAATAACCTCTTCCATAAGTAAGTGGTTGGTCAAATTTAGTATAAATATCATGATGAGTATTTAATATGACAAATAATCCATATTTAATACCCCAATCAACAACTTCTTTAACTCTTTTCATCCATTGTGGATCAATAGTATAATTTTCATCAATTAAATGATTATGCCAAGTAACTGGAATTCTTATAGATTTGAATCCAGAAGAAGCAATAAATTCAATCATGGCTTCGGTTGCTTTTGGATTTCCCCAACAAGTTTCAGATTCTAATCCTTGATTAGGTAATTTAGAATCATCAAAAGCATCAAATGTATTACCTAAGTTCCATCCCATTTTCATAGCTTCTACAACTTGATCTGCTCTTATGCTATCATCAAAATCTACATCTTTAGTATCTCTGACTAATCCTTCTCTGTTATAAGTTCTTTGTGGATTGATTGCATATAAATCATCTAAATCAATATATTCAAATTCAGTGTTTCCAGTTGATATATAGGTATCCATTAATTCATTTATTTCCCATTCTAAAGTATCTCTATGGAAATGGCCGAATATTTCATTTGCTCCTTTTGAATTATCATAAGCATTATTATCCCATAAAACAGGTGTCATATGGAATTTTCTGGCCTTTCTTACAAAGTATTTAGCCCATTCAATTCTTTCATTAGTATTGTTCTTATTTACAGTACCCATTTCTCCGATAACTACATTATGTCCTTTGGAAACATATTTCTTATATAATGTAGTGAATTCATCATAAAGTTCTTCTCTATAAGCATCGATAAATAGAGTATAAGCCATATCTCCATTAAGAGCAAAGTTATAAGGAGAATACATATGAACACTAAGTAATAATTTACTTCTATAATTATATTTTGAATCATCTGGGAATACAATATTTGCATCTAAAGCACTTGAATAACTTGCAGATAAAGGTGTAATCATAATGAATCTTTTAGCATTATTTCCTCCTGATTCTCTAATAACTTTAACAATAAGTTTCATATATTCATTTAATACTTCAGCTGCTTCTCTGCAATCTGGATCATTTTTGTTATAATTCCATTCGAATTTATGTCCAGCCATTCTTGGTTCATTTAATCCTTCGAAAATTAAATGATGATCATATCCATAGTTGAATGCTAAAGCAATTTGTCTCCAAACGTTGTAAATAAATCTTTCTGATTCTGTAATATGTTTTAATAAAGGATAATATCCTTTTCCATAAGAAATTGTATTTTCTTCTTGATTAGCATTATCATGATGGGAGTTTAAGATGACATATAAACCATGCTTTAAAGCCCAATCAACAACAGTTTTAACTCTTTTAATCCATTCTGGATCAATTGTATAATTATTATCAATAAAATGATTATGCCAACTGACTGGAATTCTAACAGTTTTAACTCCTTTTTTAGCCAAAGCTTCAAACATTTCTTCTTTTGTTTCTGGGTTACCCCAACAAGTTTCAGATTCTAATCCATTATTTTGAGGACCACCGAAATTAACAGCATCAAGTGAATTACCTAAGTTCCATCCGAATTTCATATCACTCACAATTTGATCAGCAGTGATTTGATCATTAAATGGAGTTTCCCCTTTATCAAGCACTAAATTAGTTTTATCAAATTTATCTTCTAATTTTATAGAAAATTCACCTCCCTCAATATCATAAAATGGTGTTTTGGAACCTTTGAGATAAACGTCAATTAATTCAGGGATGTTCCATGCCAAATCTTCTCTGTGAAGTTCTCCTATATCATCTCCTACGACTTTGTTATCCCATACACCATTATCCCAGACAACACAACTCATATGGTTCTTTCTGGCATTAATAACATAATATCTTCCATATTCAATTCTATCTTCTGTATTATTCTTATTAAGAGTACCGAATTCTCCTAAGACAACTTGGACATTTCTGGATATGAATTTACCATAGAGGGCTCTGAAATTGGTAGAAAGTTCATATTTGTAGCTTTCTAAGAATTTAGTATAGGCATTATCTGCATTAATTGCAAAGTTATATGGTGCATACATATGCACACTAACCATTAATTTTCTATTGGTTGGATTATATTTGGAATCATCTGGTAAAGTTAAATCGGAGTCCATAGTTGGTTGGAAACCGGCAGCTAATCCAGTGATCATAATAAATCTCTTTTCGTTATTTCCTCCAGTGTCTCTTATAGCTTTAACAATAAGTCTCATATATTCATTTAATACATCACAAGCTTCAATACATGATGGATCTTTTGAGTTATAACTCCACTCATATGGGGAACCAACTAATCTAGGTTCATTCAATCCTTCGAAAATTAAATGATGATCATATCCATTATTGAAAGCCATAGCAATTTGTCTCCAAACACTATAAATGAATTTTTCAGATTCTTTTATATCTCTTCTTGATGGATAATAACCTTTTCCATAATAGAGTGGTCCTTTATCATTATCATAGTTATCATGATGAATATTTAATATGACATATAATCCATATTTAAGACCCCAATCGACAATAGTTTTGACTCTTTTCATCCATTCTGGGTCAATTGTATATCTTTCATCAATTAAGTGATTATGCCAAGTGGTTGGAACTCTTAAAGTTTTAAATCCAGATTTAGCTACGAATTCAATCATGGCTTCAGTTGTATATGGATTTCCCCAAGCAGTTTCAGAGGTTAAACCCTCATTGTGAATTTCTGAGTGAAGGGTAAAGGCATCAAGTGTATTTCCTAAATTCCATCCCATTCCAATTGATTTTGAAATTTGTTCAGCAGTAACTTCATTGTCAAAATCTTTTTTGCCATCATCTACAACTAAACCTTCTTTGGAAAATGTATCTTTTAATTCAATAGCAAAAAGGTCATTTACTTCAAATTTTTCGAATGGTTCTGAAGCAAAGGTAATATAATGATTTATTAATTCTTCATTTTCCCAAGTTAATGTATCTCTATGGTATGAACCAAAAACTTCTGTAGCATGTTGTGAATTATCGAATTGTCCATTGTCCCATAAAACACAACTCATATGGAATTTTCTTGAATTTTTAACAAAGAATTCAGCCCAATCTTTTCTATCATCAGTGTTATTTTTGTTAACAGTTCCCATTTCTCCAATAACAACATTGTGTCCTAAGAAAGTATATTTTCTATATAAAGTAACAAAGTCTTCATATATTTCTTCTTTATAAGCATCAGTAAATCTGGTATAGGCCATATCTCCATTTAATGCAAAATTATAGGGAGTATACATATGAACACTGAGTAATAATCTGCTAATAGTAGGATTATATTTTGAATCATCTGGGAATGTAACATAAGAATCTAAAGCACTTGAATAACTGGCAGCTAAAGGTGTAATCATAATGAATCTTTTTTCATTATTTCCTCCAGTTTCTCTGATAGCTTTGACAATAAGTCTCATATATTCATTTAATACTTCAGCAGCATCAAGACAATCTTCACTGTCTTTGTTATAATTCCATTCATACTCATGGCCTGCCATTCTTGGTTCATTTAATCCTTCAAAAATTAAATGATGATCATATCCATTATTGAAGGCAATGGCAATTTGTCTCCATACATTATAAATAAATCTTTCAGATTCTTCCTTGTCTTTTTCGGCTGGATAATAACCTTCTCCATAACCAATTGGCTCTTTTGAAAATTGGGCATTATCATGGTGAGTGTTGAGAATAACATACAATCCATTGTTAATAGCCCAGTTTACAATAGTTTTAACTCTTTCCATCCATTTTGGGTCAATTGTATAATTTTCATCAATTAAATGATTATGCCAAGTGGTTGGAAGTCTTATGGTTCTGACACCCTTAACAATTAATTCTTGGAGCATTTCTTCTGTAGTTTCAGGATTTCCCCATCTTGTTTCTGATTCTATTCCATCATTTGAAGTTTTAACTTCGTAGTTAAAAGCATCAAGGGTGTTACCTAAATTCCATCCAAATCCCATTTCATCTACCAATTTATCTCCAGTAATAGTGTCATCAAAATCTACTTTTTCTTTGTCTTCAATTAATCCACCTTTATCAAAGTAATCTCTTGGATCTATAGAAAAATCTTCGGTTTGAATGAACATTATTTGGGATATTACCAACAAAATTCCTAATAGACTTAACCGAAACAAATTTGAGTTTTTCATTTTATATATAATTTAGATTTTTTATCAATATTTATATATTAATTATTTTTTATTTATTTATCTTATTTATCTTTTGTTCAATATTTTAATTTTAATTATTAATAATTATGCATATTTTTTATTTTTTAAATTAATTTATATTCATTAAATTAATAATATATAATTGGGGATTGGGGATTGGGGATTGGGGATTGGGGATTGGGGATTGGGGATTGGGGATTGGGGAGTGGGGATTA
>Ga0247611_10011411_pt1 | contig 10259 bp, 17 predicted proteins | sample 177DNAGHGhighgp2_FD_192422 | JGI IMG/M metagenome (GOLD analysis project Ga0247611, IMG submission 192422) | Sheep rumen microbial communities from Palmerston North, Manawatu-Wanganui, New Zealand - 1770 DNA GHGhigh gp2 | ecosystem: Host-associated > Mammals > Digestive system > Stomach > Rumen... | reverse complement strand
AGGAATTACTGAATAGCTAACATAGAAATTAGGAACTATTGATTTATCATAGTTAGAAAGTGCTAAATCTTAGATTTCTCAAATATTTACAGAAATAGCAACCAGTAGTTCATCTGCTGTTAATAGTTTTGCAGCTGCTGGTACTGAATCTATATCACAATATATTTCTAGTTTATTACAAGGATAGGGTATGGCATAGGATGCGGCAACTGATCTTGCTACTACAATTGCTGAAACATTAACCACAACTAGTGCTACATTAACGTCAGATACGTTAAAAAATTCAATGTAGTCATCTATTGCTTCTCTTAATCTTGATTTTTCTCAAATTAATATATCTGATACATCTTAGATATAGAATATTGCGAGTCAAATTGTTAATGTGCTTAAATCTACTGTTAATGAGACTCAATTAATAGGCAATAATATTGGATTAGGATTAATTCAAGGAATTTTATCTCAAATGGGTGCTGCTCAAAATGTTGCTAGTATGCTTGGTTCTAGTGTAATATAGCAATTATAGAGTTCTACTGGAGTACATTCTCCTTCAATATTTGCAATATTTATTGGTGAAAATGTTGTAAAAGGATTATCTTAGGGTGTTTAGGACAGTTTAGGAGAAGCAACCAAAAGTGCAGAAGAAGCTGGTAAGGCGCTTTTAGAAAAATTATAGCAAGGAGTATAGCCTACAAATAAAGAATTTCATGCTATATCAGAAGGTTTTGTACGAGCAATTAAAGGATTAGCAGCAGACGGCAAGATTGGAGGAGCATTATCGTAGGCGTTAACAGAAGAAATTAGGAATGTAGGCAAAAAAGATTTTATTGATAGAGCGATAAGAGCTCAAGGATTATCATTAGTACATAATATTTCTGAAAACAGAGCACAACAAATGTAGACAGATAATGTAGGTGCTTTATTAGCCCCTTCAATAGCATAGACTGCGGTTGGCTATGAGAAATTTATGCCAGAAATGTATGGTGGCTATACTTTTATTTTACCATAGGAAGTAGGAGATATTACTAAAGAATATGTACATGGTTATAGAAATGATGGCTATACTCCTATGATTTCTGATAAGTATAATTCGAATGCTGATTATATTGAGAACATGCGTAATGCAGGTGAATATTCAGCTTGGTATTATGATGTGAATAGTACTGAGGCTAGACATTTAGATTCTAGACTTATGGCTGGTATGATTAGGCTTCGTACACAAGAATAGCTAGATGAAAATGTATATAAATATTCAGGTTTATCTTTAGAGTAGAGAAAAGCAATTTCAAAATAGAATGATGCATTATTAAATAGTTTTATTAATAATTTTAGTAATACTCTTGATCCAAAAGGTGGCCTAAGCACAACTGCGAGTGCAGTAGGTAAACGATCTTTAATGTCTACTTTACAATATATATATGATCAAGAAGCATAGAACAATCCTATTGATCCATAGTAGATAAGGTCTTATTTTATGGGTCAGTTAGGAGGCGGAACACAATAGTTATTTGGTATACCTAATTTTTCTGAAACAGAAATATGGAAAATAATTAACAATCCAGAAATGATATAGTAGGGTTTAGATTATGTATATAAATTAAAAGAAACTTAGCCTATTGATTATAGTGAAATCAAAAATTATAATGAAATTGCATTATAGAATGCATTAGGAATGATTTTACCGAAAAGAACATCTCCTGATATTATAAAACATTTTTCTAAATATTTTAAACCAAGTTAGATGCGTTTTTATGATCCAAATGCTACCGAGGGCCCTTAGTCTAGATAGGTAGTAACTTAGAGAATGATTGATAAAACCGGAGCTGCTTTTGGATAGTAGACATATAATGCTTCGGAGGATACAGTTAGAAGAATTTTATAGGCTGAAATGGCGGGAGAAGCTAGTAAAATTGCAATATAGGAAAATAGAGAAAGAGTGCAAGCAAATGCTTCACAACTTGATTAGTCATTATATGGATATAGAGCTCCGGCCCCATTAACAGAAACAAAACCTACAGATTCAATTCCTGTAGATAGGAACACTTATGTAGGTCCTATTGATGCAAATTCTAGTTATATTGATAGACTTATAGCAGGCTGGGCAACTGGAACACAAGTGGCTAAAGAATCTACTTCATAGAATACAAATTAGGCTGAAATTGCAAATATCTAGGCACAAATTGATAAATGGAATGAATTATTAGCAGTTAAGCAAAAATTAAGAGAAGATTCTAATAATGCTGATTTAAAAGCAGAACGTGGCCGGATTGCGAACGGACTGGGTACTTCTTGGAATATTGGGGAGACTACGATATAGAGTAGGATAAATGAACTCGAGAAGCGTAAATTAGCTTTGGTTGGCAGTAATGGTGCACCACAAGAAGTGGGTTAGTCGAGTGAAGTGGTGAACACGTTGGGTGCTGTAGAAGGGGCTAGTAGTAAAGCGGCTCCAGCATTGGCAGAAGTTGCTGCTTCTCTCGATAATGTTACGAATTCTGCATAGGCTGAAACAGAAGCAAATAAAGATAAAGTAACTCAAAATAGTAATAATTCATTAAATTAGCCATCCGTAGATAATAGCTCATAGAAGGGGAATAATGTTACATCGCCACTATTACCTCCAAGTGGTTCAAACAATCCTCCACCTCCTTCTCCTCCTTCACCACCAAATAATGATTATTATGAAAGACTCTAGTTAAATTAGCTGTATCCAGATTTTTCTTAGCCAAATCTAGTTGTAGCTAATCCTGTAAATAATGATTATTATGAAAGACTCTAGTTAAATTAGTTGTATTCAGATTTTTCTTAGTCAAATCTAGTTGCAGCTAATCCTGTAAATAATGATTATTATGAAAGACTCTAGTTAGATTAGATGCATTCAGATTTTGCTTTATCAAATCAAGTTGCGGCTACAGAGTAGAGCGTTACTTCTTTAATTGGACGATTATAGGAATTAGGATTAGTTTCTGCGTCAGCGGCTAACTAGATGAAGTCAGACTTTATTAGTGCGCAAGTTGAAATTAAAGCAGATTCTGAAGATATGGGAGCAGCATTATCAAACGCTATGAATCAATTTTCTACTCTTAAACCATTAGAAGAAACTGGTTCATAGGTGCGTGCATTAATTATAAATATACAAGAATTAGGTTTAGTTTCTAAATAGCAAGCGGTAGACATGTATGAAGCTTTTACTAAAGCTTAGGCTGGACTTATTGAAAATGGTTCTTTTAAGCAAGCGACAGAACAAGCAAAAACGCAAATAGCAGAACTTTTATCAATGATTGATCAATATAATACACGCGGTGGTGTAGCAAAAAATGCCACATTAAATTTTGAGCGTATAAGCGCCTTAGATGAAGAAGCCGCAGCGATTCAAAGAGTTATTGATAAAGAAAATGAGCATGTAACTGCTATTCAAAGAGTTACAAATGCACTTAGATAGCAAAGAACAAGCCAATAGAAAAATTTAGGATCTAGAATATCAATGTTCGGATCAGCTACATCAATGTTGACTGGTTTAATAGACTAGAGTAGTGCAAGCGGTTAGATTGCTGCTGGAGCGATAAATGGCTTAGGCGGTGCTGGCCGATTAATTGGCGGTCTTATGTCTGGAAATTATTTTACTGCTACGATGGGCTTAGTACAAGGAGTTAATAGTATTAAATCTATTATTAGAGCTAATTCTCCTGAGAAATAGCTTGAGCGTGCAACAAAAGCTGCAGAGCAGCTAAATAAATAGGCAAAAGAAGCAAAAGCAAATGAGAAAAGTATTCAAGAAGCTAAAAAAAACTTTGATGAATTAAGAGAAAAAAGATATGATAGTGAAGAGGATGCATAGAAATATTCCGCCGCGATGGAGGATTTAGCCTCTAAATTCCCAAGTATTATTCAAGGATTTGATAATACTGGAGAAGCAATTATAAATGCTCATCGAATGGAAGAAGTATTAACTGAAGCTAGGAAAGCCGCGGCATAGGCCACCTATGATGCTGCAAAAGCAGAATTAGAAAAATTGGAAGCAGATAAAAAAGTTAAAATAAATAAAGTTAAGGAAAATGCGAGAACAGGGTAGCAAGAAGTTGCTATGACTGATATTGATTTTACACAACATTCATTAGCAAATGACTTAGATAGTTTATTTGGATGGGATTATTCTTCTGTATCTGCTTGGAGTGATTTAGAAAGCGGTAAATAGCCATTATTAAGAGCGATAGCCAAGGCGATGTATATAGAGTCCGGAGAGGACTTATCACAATGGGAAACAATATTGGCAGATTAGGGTATCTCTGTAGAGACGGCTGCAGTTGATAATTATGAGAGTAATATATTATCAGCATTGTATCATGATTTAAAATATGATGATAAAGAATATGAAGGAATCGTTAGTGATAAAATAAAAGAAGATTTTATTAGGTTAATAGAAAATGATCGGTCTGATGAAAATTATGATATTCGATAGGGTATTAATGACATAATTGGAGGATATGATAAAGGAAGCTCAGAGTATACTTTTTTTGATCAATTACGTAAATTATATGATTATGAGCAAACAGATTTTAATGAGGCAAAGGAAGCCGTTAGTGAAATAAGAACACATCTAGATGAAAAGATTGCTGAAATAATTACAATAGCTGATGATTCTGAATTAGGAACTGATCAGAAAACTAGTAAAATAAATGCGTTATTTGAATCTGCTAATCAAGAATACAATAAAATTTTAACAGATTATCCTACTTATATTGCTGATTTTAAAGGATATAGTAAATTTCTCGAACTTAGTTCTGCGCCAATTAAAGAATTAACTGCTACAACATAGTTATATGCTAATACTAAAAAGGAATTAGTTTCTGGTCGGATTGAACAACTCATTAGTAATGATTAGACCACTTATTCAGGATTAGCTAATACTAATAATAGTAAATTAACTAATGCTTTTACTGAAATGGCAAGCAGCAAATTAGTTAAAGATTACTGGCAATCAGATAAATTGGCAGATAAGTCATGGTCAGATATTACGACTACGTCTTTTATGAATGTTATGACATCATATATGGGGCAATTTGAATCTTTTCTTACTAATTTATCAAATAATCAAGATTTATATGATCAAGCTCAAAAAATGTTTGGCGATGTGTCTTCTTATCATTTTTCTGATTATATACAAGTATTCGGAAAAATGGATGATTGGCAAGGTATCCAAGATATAGTTTCTGAGTGGTATACAGAAGGGATAAAAACTTCAGTTAAATAGATTAGTGAAAGAGCAAAAAAAATACTTCCTTCCGCATTAGCTTCAGCTAAAGACCGCAGTGAAGAGCAGGATCGATCTGGTAGAATTGAAAAATTTATCAATCTGAAAGAATTAACTCTCGATGAATCTTCTGTAATTAACTCAGTGTTTGATTCTTATGAAACCTTAATGCAAAATGGTCTTACAGGTGCAGCGGATGCTTATTTAGGTATTCTTGATCAAATTACTGCTTTACAAGAAACTACTGATATTGATAAACGTAATTCTGCTTTTGCTATTTTAAAGAAATCTCAACTAGGAACTAAAGAAGGGGTCGCGGGAGCAGCTAAAGAAATTGAAGCACTTGGTGGAGTGTATGCAGATATTGCGAATGGATTCACTAAAATTAGCAATGATATGTTATCAAATATTCCATTAAGTATTTAGGCACTTACTGATACTGTTACAACCTTCTGGAAAGATAATGGAAAAGAACTTGATAAGTTAATAAATAGCGGTATAGAAGCTTACGAAGTTCCTGACTTTATAAAACGTGCAAATGCGTTGTTAGATGAAGAACATCAAATATCATTTGATGATTTTCATCAAAATACTAAAGGAAATTTAATATTAAATAAAGATAAATGGAATGAATATTATAATGCTTTAATAGATTCTACGCAAATTCAAATTGATGGTATAAGTGCGTAGTTATTAAAGTTAGATGAAACTATTACCGATCCGAATAAATTAACAGATGAAATGTTATGGGAAGCTGGGATGGGTAATTATATTAATCAAAAGCGTGATCAGAATGTGCTAGATGAGTATTATAAACGTATAGCATAGTTAAGAACAGATTTTGTAAATTTATCTTCTATTCAAACTAGGGCACAGGAAGCAATGCAAACGGCTTTATTAAAGTCTGGCGATTTTAGTGCTTTATAGGGTGCTTTAGGTAAGGGTACAAATGCTTGGAAACGATTATTAGCATTAGCTGATAAACGCACAACAAAAACTGATGATGAATCACGAAGTGAATTAGTAATATCTACTGTTAAGGGTATTCGTAGTTCATTCAATTCTTTACTTTCTAATATATTAAAATCTGGCAAAGAAAATATTGACTTCTCCGAATATGATTATCTTACTGAAAAAAATATTGATTTAGGCGGTAGTTATCAAGAAATAATTACTCGTTATATTCGTCAGACTGGAGCAGATTTAGCTGAAGTCAATCAATAGATTTTGGCTGCGGTTACAAAGGATCGGAAAGAGGCATTTAAAGATACTAGCTTAATTAAGGATTTAAATTTTAAAGGGAAAAATACTGTTGAAGTAACTTAGGAATAGCTAGGTAATCTTGCTGAGAATTTCAATGTTGCACTTGATAGTTATCAAGGTAAGGCACTTTTAGCATTGTTTAAAGATGCCTATGATAATGTTACAGGTTTATCAACTTTAGATATTGGCGCATTGAAGAATTTAGGTATTGATTTAGGAAAAGTTGCCGATTATAATAAGATTCTTAATACTTCTCTTTCTAAGGTATTTGATAGTATTTCAACCAATGTATCTAGTGCTGTATCTTATATTTCTAAAGGCACTGAAAAGTTAGCCGATGCTCAAAATTTTGCTGACCAGTATAATAAGTAGGTAAAACCAGAAGAGGCAGTTTCTGTCACAGAACTCTTCTCATATGACCAAATTCTTAATGCATGGACTCTTGATCCTAAGTATTTACAAGAATACATAAAGGCGCAAGCACAGCAATATGTTGATTTAGGTATTCTTCAAGAAGATTAGGTTTAGGATTACATTGATAGGAATGTGAGGTAGACATTAGCTGAATCTATTAATGTTAATGAATTCTTATCTGCTGAGAATAAAAATAAGGGTAGTAAAGCTTATAATACGTTAAAAGATTCAATAGAAAAATATATTGCATCTTCGGATGATATACTTCGTTCTTTATAGGATGAGTATATTAATACTTATCTGAGCGTGGCGCCAGAAGATATAAAGTCAGAAGTACGTCGTCGTTCTCTAACTGCTGATTATCTTGCTGATATTTTCGTAAGGCAAATTAGTGAAGGCGGTGCGCAAGCAGTCGCTATTATGGAGGGTATTGCTAAGGCGCAAGGTAAAGAACTATCTGCTTCTGATATTGAATCAGCATATCGCGCGCAAATAGTACCAATTGAAAATGCTAAAGACCAATTAACTTATACAATTGGTTCTATAATATCTGGAACTGCGATAGGTATGCTAGAATAGGCTGGCTATGGATTACAGAAAATTGGTGATAATAGTGCTGTAATTACTAGTATTGGGAATGTTACAAAAGCTTATAAGGCTTATTATAATGAATTAAAGAATAGTAATGAAGCCACCTTAGGAGCGTTAAATGAAGCTTAGGCTCAAATTCATGATGCTTCTGCTGAAAACCTAAAAGAGCAAACTGCTATTGATATGCTAGGTAAGGCCATGAGCATGACTTATAATGATTTAGCACAAGCCTTTACTACTATGGGTTATGAATTAACTGATCCTCTTATTTAGTAGTTGACTAAATCGGGAGTTATTAAAGAGCTTGGTGGAGATAAGATTCGTATTGATAATTTTAAAGCAATTGCTAATATGTTACATTGGGACTTCAATTCTGATGAATATGTAAGTGCTTTAAAAACTTATAATGATGGCCTTATCGAACTTAATAATAAAGCTGAAAAAACTATTACCGAAGAAATCTAGGGAATTACCGAAGCAACTCCAGGAAGTTAGATTAATTTAACAAAGCTTTATAGTGAGTTGGAGAAATAGATTAAGAGAGGTACTCCTGGCGGTCCAAATGCGATAATTTCTAATCCATTAGGAGATTTATAGCAAGCGTTATAGAGGTATGGGGCAAAGCTTTCTGAAGGTATTTTAACTATCGGTGATAATACCAATTTATATGGCATCGCACAAGAGTTAAAAGCCGCTGCGCAGAAAGCAGGCGTCGATATTACTAATGGCTTACTCGAAATTGAAGAGTCTATTAAATCCATACTTGACAATTATGTAACTGCAATTAAGAATGGTATTCAAGGCTCACTAACTGGTACAGAAAAAGCTAGCTTAACTAACTAGGCAGCATCTTTTGGTATACAGAATCTTGACTTTACTGAAACTGCAGAAGGCTTTAAATTATCTGAACAATCTGCTATTATGCTATATAATAAGCTAAAGTAGATTGATGGTTTACAAGCATCCTTAGTCTTTAGTGAATTAAGGTCTTCTTTAGAAGCTACAAATGAAAACTTTGCTTCTACTTCTGCTTTAATTGCTCATATTGCAGATGTGTCTAATTAGATTAAGAGTGCAGATAAAGAAGTATCTGATGCACGCTTATAGCAATATTAGGCTGAACTTTCTGTAGCTCAAGAGATTTTAGCAGTACGTTCTACCTCCGAAGATAATTCATTTAACTTCATGTCAAATGAAATTCCAGCTGCACAAAAGAATCCATTAAATTATGCAAAGAACTGGACTTAGGCTTTACATACTCTACGCGATGCTTTTAAAGCTGGTAGTGGAACTAAGAAAGGCAAAACGGGATTTATTGATTATGAAGACTGGTATAATATTGCTACCGAAATAAACAATATTGCCGCGCTTGGCGGACCAATTCAATTAGGCGCACTTAAATTTGACGGGTCTCTTGAATCAGCGTCAAAAGCTATTCAAGCGGGTTGCGATTCTCTAACCGCTATTGATACTGGTGAGCTTAAAGTCAATTTACGCAATAGTGCAATTGATATTTAGTCTGGTACATCTGCGATGCAAAAGGGCGTTACTTCTGGCATTCAAGCGATGGCTAAATCACAAATGAAAATGCTTGATGGTTTAATTGCTATGTTAGAATTAATTGTAGCAATGGAACAATTAGGTGATATCACTGGTGAAGATACACATATTGATTTAGGCGATATGTTTGAATTTACAGGAGATTTTGATGAATAGGCAGGAATTATTAAATCATTTACAGGTAAGTTTGATAAGGCCCGTAAAGATTTAATAAAAATGGCTGAAGGGAATGATGATTTAGGTAATATTTTAAGGAATACTTCCATGAATATTGGTGGCGAAATGCGCACCATGTTTGATTGGTTAAATCTAGATTTTGATCAATTATTCCCAAGTAATCTTACCCCAGAGCAAAAACGTGAAGCAATGAAAGCTTATCAGCAAACAATAGATGCACTCTATCAAGCTGCAATTTCTGGCGACTTTGACTTAAATAATATTGCAGAGAGCGTTAAGAAAGTTATTCAATAGAGTGGCCTTAACTTAGGAGACTTTGTATATAATGTTACTGATAAAGATGACAAAGTTATTCGTACTATCACTTTTATAGGTGAGACTGCAGTTGATATTGATTTTGAAAATGATGATTTACGGGCAGCGGTTAATGAATATTTACATGAAAGCTATAATGAGGACTAGTATAGAGAAGAAGTACAAAAATATCTTAATCAATATAAGACTGGCAAAGATGAAAAGAATGTAACTTTAAACGAGACAGCTTTAGTTACGGCAAGAACCGTCTTAGGTATTGCATCAAATGAGTTTACTCTTTCTGCTGATAAAGATGGAAATTATACTGGTTATTATAATGGCGAAAAGTTTACTGGTGATAAAGAGACAATACTTAATTAGATGGGCAAAGCCGCGCTATATGTAGATAAAGGTTTTAGTTTTAAGTTAGAAGGCGAAAACGTAAAAGGTATTACTACATTAGGTGGCGTAGAGGTTGAAGTTACTATTGAAAATGGTGAAATTGTTTATCATTACGGTACTCAAACAAGCACAGACCCAAATGTAATTGCAGCCCAAATTATGAAAGATAGTAATAGTGCAAAAGATTTTGAAGTTGGCATTTATAAATTACCGGATGGGAAAATCCTTAAAGTTGAATAGAGCTTATCTTTATAGGTTAAATACGCAGTTGTAAAAGGAGACGATGGTGAGGATAAATTCTTATATAATG
>Ga0247611_10011410_pt1 | contig 10259 bp, 20 predicted proteins | sample 177DNAGHGhighgp2_FD_192422 | JGI IMG/M metagenome (GOLD analysis project Ga0247611, IMG submission 192422) | Sheep rumen microbial communities from Palmerston North, Manawatu-Wanganui, New Zealand - 1770 DNA GHGhigh gp2 | ecosystem: Host-associated > Mammals > Digestive system > Stomach > Rumen... | reverse complement strand
GCGGATTATCCCGATCACGACCGAATCGGATACGAGCGAGCCTTCGTCAATGGCGGCCTTTGCTGCGATCCCGAGTTCGGTGCCCGCCTTCATCGCCGCGCGCAGCATAGCGCCGGTGGAAAGCTGGGGGATACCGAGCTCGTCCGCAATTATCTCCGCCTGAGTGCCCTTACCCGCGCCGGGAGGGCCGAAGAGGATGATATTCATTATATCAAGCTCCTTAATCGAGGAAGCCCTTGTAGTGACGCATGGTGATTTCGCTTTCGAGTTCCCTGGTGGTTTCGAGCGCGACGCTGACGATAATTATCATCGAAGTACCGCCGAACACGAGGTAGGTGAGAGCTTCTTCGCCGGTCCATGCGAGGAGCACGGGGAAGATGGCCATAAACGAAAGGAAGAAAGCGCCGATGAGCGTAACTCTGTTAACGACTTTTTTGATGTAGTCGGAAGTGGGCTTACCGGGACGGTATCCGAGTATCGTGCCGCCGTTCTTTTTAAGGTTGTTCGATACCTCCACCGCGTTGAACGAGATGGAAAGGTAGAAATAAGCGAAAGCAACGATAAGGACGAACAGGGTGATCACGTAAAACGGATACTCCGACTGCGAGGAGAAGTACTTGTTCACGCCGTCCTTCCACGAGGGGAATATGAGCGCCAGCGTAGCCGGCATCATAACCACTGCGTTAGCGAAGATAATCGGCATAACGCCGCTCATAAGCACCTTGATGGGAAGCGAAGTGTTCATACCGCCGTACATCTTGCGGCCGACCTGACGTTTTGCATACTGCACGTTGAGGCGACGTTCGGAATTGGAGAAGAACACGGTGAGCGTGATGATAGCGAGAAGCATAACGAGCGCAACGAGCACCCAAAGGATACTGGAAGCAAGCCTGCCGGTCTGTGCGCCGCCCGCTATGATGGTATACATCGTCATGAAGAGCTGAGCGCCTCTGGAAACGATGTTGGCAAGCAGGATCATGGAGATACCGTTGCCGACGCCTTTTTCGTCGATCCTTTCGCCGATCCACATAACGATGGATGCGCCGGCGGTAAGGCAGATGACGATTACGGCAGCGGGGAACCAGCCGTCGGCGATAAGGTTCTTATAGGACGCCTTGACGGTCGCGTAGTAGCCGTAACCGGTGATGGCGGCGAGAACTATCGTCATATAGCGGGTGATGCGCTGAAGTTTGTTCTGCCCTTCGGGATCCTTGGACCAGACTTCCCACTTCGGTATTGCGATAGAGAGAAGCTGGACGACTATGGAAGCCGTGATGTAAGGGCTGACGTTAAGTGCGAAGATGGTGCCCTGAGAAAAAGCGTAGCCGGAAAGCATATTGAAATAGCCGACCATTGTATCGCTTGCTTCTTTCATACGGGTGGCAAGTTCAGCACCGTTGATATACGGGACCGGGATAGCGGAGCCGAGACGGTAGAGAACTATGATCAGTATGGTGAACAGCATTTTCTTTCTGAGATCGGGGACCTTCCACGCATTTCCGAAAATGCGGAACATTATACCACCTCAGCCTTTCCGCCTGCCGCCTCGATCTTCTCTTTGGCAGAAGCCGAGAAAACGGCTGCTTTAACTGTGAGTGCCTTGGTGAGTTCGCCTTTGCCGAGCACCTTGAGCCCGTCAAACGCATTTTTAACGGTTTTGTCTTCAAGAAGGGTGTTTATATCGACCGTCGCGCCGGATTCGTATTTATCAAGCTTATCAAGATTGACAATAGCGTAGTTCTTCGCGAAGTGATTGGTGAATCCCCTCTTCGGCAGCTTTCTGTAGATAGGAAGCTGGCCGCCCTCGAAGCCGGGCCTTACACCGCCGCCGGAGCGGGCGTTCTGACCCTTGTGTCCTTTGCCTGCTGTTTTACCGTTACCGCTGCCGGCGCCTCTGCCTTTTCTGAAGTTGGCTTTGACGGAGCCCGCGGCCGGAGAAAGTTCGTGAAGTTTCATAACTTTTTCCTCCTTTTCAGTTACTCTGCATCTTCGACACTGATGAGGTGAGAAATAAGGTTGATCTTGCCTTCAACGGCAGCGTCATTTTCAACGACCTTAACGTCGCCTATCTTACGGAGACCCAAAGAATTGGCGGTGAGTATGTGGTTGTTCTTGCGGCCGATAAGGCTTTTTGTAAGAGTTATTTTGACTTTAGCCATTTTTAATCCCCCTTGTTCAGAGCGCTTCGACGCTGATGCCGCGCATCTGGGCGACCTGTTCAGCGTCGCGGAGCTGCATAAGCGCGTCGAAAGTCGCCTTTACGACGTTAGCGGGATTGCCGGAGCGCAGCGACTTGCCGCGGATATCGCGGATGCCCGCGCTGTCGAGCACGGCACGCATGGTGCCGCCGGCGATGATGCCGGTACCGGCGGATGCGGGTTTAAGAAGCACTTTGCCCGCGCCGTATTCACCGATCACCTCGTGAGGGATCGTAGTCCCTTTGAGCGAGATGGTAACGATGTTTTTCTTTGCGGCTTCGATAGCCTTGGAGATAGCGTCCGGAACTTCGGCGGCCTTACCTGTGCCGTAGCCGATGTGGCCGGCGCCGTCGCCTACTACGACGAGAGCCGAGAAGCGGGCGATACGTCCGCCCTTGACGGTCTTCGATACGCGTTTGGTATCGATAAGAGTCTCTTTAAGTTCGAGTGTGCTGAAATCCTGCTTCATAATACCCTCCTTAGAACTTCAATCCGGCTTCGCGAGCAGCTTCTGCAAGCGCTTTTATGCGGCCGTGATAGAGGTAACCGCCTCTGTCGAACACGACTTCGGAAATACCTTTGTCGAGTGTTCTTTCGGCAATAAGCTTGCCTACTTTTTTGGCGGATTCAACGTTCGCGCCTTCGCTGCCGAACTCTTTTTCGGTGCTGGACGCGGCGACGAGGGTCTTGCCGACTGTATCGTCGATCACCTGCACATATATATTATCGTTGGAACGATAAACGCAAAGGCGGGGTCTTTCGGGAGTGCCGGAGATTTTGGATCTGACTCTCTTGTGTCTGTAAAGTCTTTTTTCGTTTTTGTTATCACGAGATACCATTTCTTATTATTCTCCTTTCCCTTATTTGCCTGCTTTGCCGGCTTTGCGCCTGATCTTCTCGTCGGAGTACTTGATCCCCTTGCCGAGGTACGGTTCGGGAGGCCTTTTTCCTCTGATCTCGGAAGCGAGCTGACCGACCTGCTGTTTGTTGGCGCCGTTGACTATTACGATGTTAGGCTGCGGCACTTCGAAGGTGATTCCTTCGGGCTCTTCGAAAACGACGGGATGAGAATAACCGATGCTGAGAACGAGCTTCTTCCCTTCCTTCGCGGCTTTGTAGCCGACGCCGTTGATCTCGAGCTGCTTTTTATAGCCTTCGGTAACGCCGACGACCATATTGTTGATAAGAGACCTGGAGAGGCCGTGGAGCGATTTGTGCTCCTTGCTTTCGGAAGGACGGTTAACGGTAAGAACACCGTCTTCTATACCGACCTGCATCGCAGGGCTGAGCTGTTCGCTGAGGGTTCCCTTGGGACCGGTAACGGTAACGAGGTTGGTTTCGCTGACTTCGACTTTCACGCCGGCGGGGAGATTGATGTGCATTCTGCCTATTCTTGACATTTTGTAACCTCCTTACCAGATGAACGCCAGCACTTCGCCGCCGACATTCTGTTTGCGCGCTTCTTTATCTGTCATGATGCCCTTGGAGGTGGAAATGATGGCGATGCCGAGTCCGTTCTTAACCTTGGGGAGATCCTGGCTGGAAGCGTAGATGCGAAGACCGGGTTTGGAAACTCTGCGGAGTCCCTGTATGATCCTCTGTTTGTTTGCGCCGTATTTAAGGGTAACGTTGATCATTCCCTGCTTGTTATCCTCGGTAACGGTGAAATCCTTGATATAGCCTTCGTCGAGAAGGATCTGGGCGATAGCCTTTTTCAAATTCGAGGCAGGTATTTCAACAGTTTCGTGCTTTGCGGTGTTCGCATTGCGGATCCTGGTGAGCATATCTGCAACAACGTCTGTAATCTGCATATCCTGTTCCTCCTCTTACCAGCTTGCTTTTTTAACTCCGGGGATCTGCCCTTTATAGGCGAGTTCCCTGAAGCAGATACGGCAGATGCCGTATTTGCGCAGATAAGCGTGCGGTCTGCCGCATATCTTGCATCTGTTATATTTGCGGGTGGAAAATTTCGGCTCTCTCTGTTGTTTGAGCACCATTGCTTTCTTTGCCATTTTTAATCCTCCCTCTTAGTCCTTTGCGAACGGAGCGCCGAGCAGCGAAAGGAGTTCCTTTGCTTCTTCGTCGGTGTTCGCAGTGGTAACAAATATAATGTCCATGCCCCTGACCTTATCGATCTTATCGTATTCGATCTCGGGGAATATGAGCTGTTCCTTAAGCCCTACGGAGTAGTTGCCCCTGCCGTCGAAGGCGTTGGGGTTGATACCCTTGAAGTCTCTCACACGCGGGAGCGCGATATTGAAGAACTTGTCGACGAATTCATACATATTCTCGTGACGGAGGGTAACCTTTGCGCCGATCTTCATGCCGGCGCGGAGCTTGAAGTTCGAAACCGACTTCTTCGCGACGGTCGGGACCGCCTTCTGGCCGGTGATCATGGTGAGATCGCCGATGATGTTGTCGATTATCTTGCTGTTGTCCTTGGCTTCGCTTTCGCAGCAGTTGATGACGACCTTTTCAAGACGCGGGATCTGCATCGGGCTCTTGTAGTTGAACTTCTTCATCAGCGCGGGAGCAACGTCGCTCTTATAATACTCTTTAAGTCTTGACATTGTAAACCTCCCAATTAAAGCGTGTTGCCGCATTTTACGCAAACGCGGGTTCTTTCGCCGTCGGCATTCTTAACGTGCCTTACTCTGCGGCCTGCCTGGCAGGTCGGGCAGTAAAGCATTACCTTGGACGCGTAAATGGCGCCTTCGGTCTTGATGATTCCGCCGGGATCGCCCTGTTTTCTGGGCTTGACGTGTTTGGAAACGACGTGCACGCCCTCTACGATGACCTTACCTTCGGAAGGGGAAACGCCGATGACTTTGCCGACGGCCTTTTCGTCGCCGTTGGCGTATTTGCCGGAGATCACAACCACGGTGTCGCCGGTCTTAATGTGCATTTTACTCATTCTTAACGCCTCCTCATACCACTTCGGGTGCGAGCGAGAGGATCTTCATATATCCTTTTTCGCGCAGTTCCCTTGCGACCGGGCCAAAGATACGGGTGCCCTTGGGTTCCTTATCATCCTGAATAAGGACGGCCGCGTTGTCGTCGAAGCGGACGTAGGATCCGTCGCTTCTTCTGGTAGGCTGCACGGTCCTGACAACGACTGCCTTGACCACGTCGCCCTTCTTTGCCACTCCGCCGGGAGCGGCTTTTTTAACGGAGCAGACGATAACATCGCCGACTCCGGCATAGCGTCTGCCGGTACCGCCGAGAACTCGGATGCACAACAATTCTTTTGCGCCGGTGTTGTCAGCGACCTTAAGACGAGACTCCTGCTGTAACATTGTGTACCTCCTGAATTACTTGGCCTTCTCGATGATTTCGACGAGGCGCCAGTTTTTGTCTTTGGAAAGCGGACGCGTTTCCATTATAAGAACTTTATCGCCGACAGCGGCTTCGTTCTTTTCGTCGTGCGCTTTGAAACGCACGGTTCTTTTAACTATCTTTTTGTAGAGAGGATGCTTAACGTTGTCGCGTATCGCAACTACGATAGTCTTATCCATTTTGTCGGATACCACGATCCCGACTCTGGTTTTTCTGAGTGCTCTTTCTTCCATCGTTCGTTACTCCTCTCTTATGCCTTTTTCTCGGCGAGTTCCTTTTCACGGATGACCGAGAGGATCCTCGCGATAGTCTTTTTGGTTTCCACGATTTTCATCGGGTTGTCGAGCTGGTTGATCGAATGCTGGAAACGAAGGTGGAAAAGCTCATTCTTCTGATCGGCGAGCGACTTCTGAAGTTCGTTCATCGGCATTTCTCTGATTTCTTTAATGTTCATTATTCGCCCTCCTTCTCGAGGTCGGCCTTGCTGGCGAACTTGCATTTAAGCGGGAGCTTATGGGATGCAAGACGCATTGCTTCGCGGGCCTCTTCTTCGGTGACGCCGTCCATTTCGAACATGACTCTGCCGGGCTTGACCACGGCGACCCAGTATTCGGGAGAACCTTTACCGGAACCCATACGGGTCTCGGCAGGCTTTTCGGTAACGGGCTTGTCCGGGAATATTTTGATCCAGACTTTACCGCCGCGCTTGACGTATCTCGTCATTGCGATACGGGCGGCTTCTATCTGGTTGCTGGTGACCCAGGCGGGTTCCATAGCAACGAGGCCGTAGGAACCGTAGGTGACCGTGTTGCCTCTGTAAGCGCGGCCGGTCATACGTCCTCTCTGGACTCTTCTGTATTTAACTCTTTTAGGCATTAACATTGTTACGTCTACCTCCTTCGCGGCGCGGCGGACGGCCTTCGCGCGGTTTGCGGTTGTCACGCGCGGGACGGTCCTCGCGTGCGGGACGGTCCTCGGCATAGCCGCGTTTAACGTCGGGAAGCACTTCGCCCTTGTAGATCCACACTTTTATGCCGATCTTGCCGTAGGTGGTGTTTGCCTCCCAGAAGCCGTAGTCGATATCGGCTCTAAGGGTCTGCAGAGGAATGGTGCCCTCGTGATAATGCTCGCTTCTGGCGATTTCGGCGCCGCCGAGACGGCCGGAAACGCAGACCTTTATACCCTTCGCCTGAAGTCTCATCGTTCTGCCGATGGACTGCTTCATCGCGCGGCGGAAGGAAATACGTTTTTCAAGCTGAGCCGCGATGTTTTCCGCGACGAGCTGAGCGTTGAGGTCGGGCTGTTTGATCTCAAGCACTTTAACGTCGACGGCGACGTTAGCGGGCACTTTGAGGAAATCGGCGATGACCGATTTGAGTTTTTCGATCTCGGTGCCGCCTTTGCCGATGATTATACCGGGTTTGGCGCAGTGGATGATAACTCTGATGCGGCTGTTGTCGCGTTCGATCTCGATTTCGGGAACGCCTGCCTGATAAAGGCGTTCTTTAAGGAACTTACGAAGCTTATAGTCGGAGACGAGGGTATCGCCGAAGGTTTCATCCTTGGAATACCAACGGGAGCTCCAATCTTTGATGACGCCTACACGAAGACCGTGCGGATTAACTTTCTGTCCCATTATTACGCCTCCTGTTCTCTTTCTTTAAGCACTATCGTAACGTGTGAAGTTCTCTTCACTATGCGGAACGCCCTGCCCTGAGCGCGGGGACGAACGCGTTTCATGTTCTTGAGGATGCCGGGAGTGACGAAGCACTGCGCGACGTAAAGCTTTTCGGTATCCATGCCGTAATTGTGATCTGCATTGGCAACGGCGGATTTAAGCAGCTTTTCTATATCCTCGCAAACTAATTTGTTGGTGTTTTTGAGTATAGCCGCAGCGACTGCGACATCCTTGCCGCGGATAAGATCGAGGACGACCTTTACTTTGCGGGGGGTGACGCGGAGCTGTTTCAGGTATGCTCTGGATTCTTTATTTTCCACAGTTCAATCTCCTTTCGACTTCTGATCACTTATCCGTATTGGAAGTCTTGGAACCGGAGTGGCCGCGGAAGGTTCTGGTGGGGGCAAACTCACCGAGTTTGTGACCGACCATATCTTCGACGACGTATACCGGAACGTGTTTTCTTCCGTCATGTACGGCGATCGTGTGACCGACGAATTCGGGGAAGATAGTTGAAGCACGGGACCATGTTTTTATAACTCTTTTTTCGCCCTTGTCGTTCATCTCGGCGATGCGCTTATAAAGCTTTTCTTCGACAAACGGGCCTTTTTTAATGCTTCTGCTCACAGTGTCATCCTCCTCTTATCTGTCATTCTTTCTCTTGACGATGAACTTATTGGTGCGAGCCTTCTTGTTCCTCGTCTTGTATCCGAGAGTAGGTTTGCCCCACGGGGTAACAGGGCCGGGACGTCCGATAGGCGAACGGCCTTCGCCGCCGCCGTGCGGGTGATCGACCGGGTTCATAACGGAACCGCGGACGGTGGGACGTATGCCGAGGTGCCTTGTCTTGCCCGCTTTACCGAGCTTGACGTTCTCGTGCTCGAGATTGCCGACCTGACCGATGGTAGCTCTGCAATCGAGCCTTACCAAGCGGACTTCGCCGGAAGGAAGCCTGACCTGTGCCATGCCGTTTTCCTTTGCCATGAGCTGAGCGGCTGCGCCTGCGGAGCGAACGAGCTGAGCGCCGCGGCCGGGATACAGTTCGATGGAGTGGATGAAGGTACCGACGGGGATCTGGTTGATCGGAAGAACGTTGCCGGGTTTGATGTCGGCGTGTTCGCCGGAATAAAGCAGAGTGCCTACGGTTACTCCGTCCGGAGCGATGGCGTAGCTCTTCTTGCCGTTCTCGTCTTCAAGCAGCATGATGTAGGCGGTGCGGTTCGGATCGTACTCTATTGCGATGACCTTGCTTGCTTCGTCTTTGTATGCGCGTTTGAAATCGATGATCCTGTATTTTTTCTTGTTGCCGCCGCCCTGATGGCGAACGGTGATCCTGCCCGTGTTGTTTCTGCCCGAGTTTTTCTTCAAAACCGTGATGAGGGACTTTTCGGGAGTTTTCTTCGTGACCTCCGCGAAGGAGGGAGAAGCCATGTTCCTGCGGGAGGGGGTAGTGGGTTTGTAAGTCTTTACAGCCATTTCCGCTTCTCCTTTCTTACATCAGACTGTCGAAGAATTCGATCGTCTTGGAATCTTCGGTGAGCTTGACGATGGCTTTCTTCCATTCGGAAGTCTTGCCGACGTGGTAGCCCATTCTTTTGGTTTTTCTCTTCATGGTGATCGTGTAGACCTTTTCGACCTTTACGCCGAATATCTCCTCGACCGCCTTCTTTATTTCGACCTTGTTGGCACTGCAGGGGACCTTGAAGGTGTATTTCTTATCCTGCATGTTCTTGATCGCCGCTTCGGTGATCACAGGCTCTCTTATGATGTCGTAAACCGATTTCATTATGCGTACACCTCCTGGAGCTTCTGAAGCGCGTCTTTGGCGATGACCATTTTATCGTATTTGAGAATATCGTATACGTTTATGGTGTTGACCGGAGCGGTGATTACGCCCGGGATGTTCGCGGCGGAAGCGACGGTGAAGTGATTGTCGCCTTCGGGGAGAACGATCATGGCTTTGCCTTCGGCGTTGACCGCTTTGAGGAAGCCGATCACGTTCTTAGTCTTGTAGGAATCGAACGCGATATTGTCGACGACAATCAGTTCGTTCGCAGCCACTTTGGACGTAAGAGCCGAGAAGAGGGCGATCCTTTTAAGCTTTTTGTTAACGCTTACTCTGTAGCATCTGGGCTTGGGGCCGAGCGCTATACCGCCGTGAGTCCACTGCGGAGCGCGGGTGGAACCCTGCCTTGCCCTGCCGGTGCCTTTTTGTCTCCACGGCTTTTTGCCGCCGCCGGAAACTTCGCTTCTGGTTAAAGTGGACTGGGTTCCCTGACGCTGAGCGAGCAGGTAAGCGCGGACCACTGTGTGTACCGCGGCGTTGTTGATCTCTGCCGCGAATATCTTTTCGGAAAGAGCGGCTTCGCCGACAACCTTTCCTTCCATGTTCAATACGTTGATGTTAGGCATTTCTGTTCCTCCTTCCGATTACTTAACGGTGTTGCGGAGGTAAACGATTCCGCCTCTTGCACCGGGGACCGCGCCTTTAACGGCGATGAGGTTGTTATCCGGATCGATCTTGACGATCTCGAGGTTGAGCATCGTAACCTGCTCGTTACCGTACTGACCGGCCATCTTCTTGTTTTTGAAGATGCGGGACGGATCGCTGTTGGCGCCCATCGAACCTGCCTGACGGTGCACGGGGCCGGTGCCGTGGGTCATTCTTAACCTGTGGCAGCCCCAGCGTTTGATAACGCCGGAATATCCGCGGCCTTTGGTGATGCCGGTGATATCCACTTTTTCGCCTACCTCGAAGGTATCGGCGGTAACTACGTCGCCCACATTGAGGGACGCGCAATCTTCCAGCCTGAACTCTTTGAGATACTTCTTAAAGGAGACCTGCGCTTTCGCGAAGACGCCCTTTTCCGGTTTGTTCAGCTTACGTTCGGAAACGTCCGAAAAACCGAGCTGTACGGCTTCGTAGCCGTTCTTTTCGTTCGTTCTCTTCTGAACGACAACGCAGGGACCTGCGTTGATGACAGTAACGGGAATGACCTTGCCCTTTTCATCGAAGAGCTGAGTCATACCGAGCTTTCTGCCGATGA
>Ga0247611_10011408_pt1 | contig 10260 bp, 8 predicted proteins | sample 177DNAGHGhighgp2_FD_192422 | JGI IMG/M metagenome (GOLD analysis project Ga0247611, IMG submission 192422) | Sheep rumen microbial communities from Palmerston North, Manawatu-Wanganui, New Zealand - 1770 DNA GHGhigh gp2 | ecosystem: Host-associated > Mammals > Digestive system > Stomach > Rumen ... | reverse complement strand
ATTTTCCTTGGAGAAGCGTTCACTTGGAAAACTCTTATTGGTTCATTGCTGCTATTGGCAGGTACTTTAATAATGGTAATATGAACATAGAAGACTATCGTGAGTATTGCCTTTCTTTGGGCGAAGAGCAAGCCCATGATGGTCAACAACCGGATTAACAATGCCACACTACGAGATACATAGTTGCGAGCAGATGATGGAACTCATCCAGCAGCTCGGATTCCTGCCGCTATTGGTGAGCGGTATATCCGGCTATTCGGCGGAAGAGATGGCGGATGAGGAATGTCGTTACGTCGTTTTTCCGGACGGCGGCTGGGATTGGCCGTTATGGAAATGGAAGGGCATCATCATCAACGAGAGTGATTGTGTCTATGGCAAGTTTTTCAACGGTAAGGCCGGCTTCATCAGTCGCTCGTGGTGGCCGCATTTCTGCAACTGGCGCCGCAGTCTCTATCCCATGCCGGAGAACGGCAGTATAGAAGGCATCATCTACCAGACGCTCTGCGAACAGGAAAGTATCATCAATCGGGACTTGCGTGCCGCGTGCGGTTTCTCCGGTCCGAAGATGCGGAGTAAGTTCGATGGTTATGTGACACGCCTTCAGATGGCGACACGCGTAGTGACAGAGGACTTCGTCTATCCGCGTGACAAGCATAATCGCGAATACGGCTGGGGATGGTCGTTACTCACCACTCCCGAACGCTTATACGGCAAAGATGCTTGCACCATAGATTGTCCGCCGGAGGAATCATATCGGCTAATGACCGAGCACTTGCACGCCATCATTCCGCACGCCTCCGACAAACAAATAAGCAAACTATTGAGATAAGCATGACAAAAAGACAATATAATGGAGAAGTTAGAAGAACAGATACATAGCGACTTGCAGCAGTATTTGCTGAGTGTGAATGAAGTAGATGAGCGTCTGCCGGAATGCCCGGATGTGGAGGGCAAATGGGAGGCGATAGCGAATGCGTATATCCCTGACGGAGTGCGTGAGTTTCAGAACTATCCGCTCGCGTCGCTCGGGTGGATGATGTATATCGGCATGGCGCTGGCGAAGATGTGGGATGACGATTGGCAGTACTATGCTGCAAAGGACGATTTGTATGTCTATCTGCGTGACAAACGTGGCTATGACGCGATGGACGAGTATATCCGCCGAGACGTGCTCAAACTCAAAGGCAAGGATTTTGCTGCGACCGAAGAACTTGTTAGCGAGTGTGCCTCACGAGTGCATAACACGCTGATGCATCAGAACATTGAACCGGGAACGAAAGAGGCGTTCCTTGCTTATGTTGCTTGCTTGCATCAGTTGTACCTTTTCGGTGCCGCTGTACAACTCAAACGCATGGGCTACCACATGACGAGAATATAAAATATAATGATTATACTATGACACGCAAAGAAACAATCATAGCAACGATCTTGCTAATCATTTTCGGAACGAGTATGCACTTTGTGCATCATGTTCCGTTCTTCAATCATTTTCTGGGCTATATCTTTCCCGTGACGGAGAGTGTGATGGCGCACATGAAGATGGTGTTTTACCCGATGCTTTTACTGAGCATCTATCTGTGCATTTCGCGTTGCGACATCCGCGAGATAGGCGCACCTATATTGGGCGCATTGGCCGTTATGCCGCTCATCGTAGCCGCATTCTTCAGTTATTGGGTCTTCGTGCGCCATGAGTTGATGCTTTTGGATATCGTTATCTATATCGCTTCGATGGTCGGCGCTGTACACCTCGCTAACCGCTGGCGCACATGTGCTGTTGTGCAACGCCTCTGGCCGTTATGGATAGTACTCACATTGTGTGGCATAGTGGTAATTGGTGTGTTGACCTATCATTCGCCGGACTGGATAATCTTTGCAGATTTAGGGTAATAGATGATTGACAAATGAAAATCGAGGAAGCGATAATCGACGCGCAGCGGAGAAACTGCTTTCGCAGGTATGCCATCATGTCGGATGGTCATGGAAAGAGAGTGGAAGCAGGCAGGACCTGCGTGATGTTATAGACCAATGTCAAAAATCCGCGAAATCATAGCAGGAAAGAAATGTGTCATCTACGCAGACGAGCAACCGCAGGTGTTGCTCATTCAGCCGGTGGGTGAGCATGAGGAGGCTACGTTGGATGCGGAGATAGAGGCCATTAAAGAGGCGGTTCGTGTGCCGTTTGTCTTTGCGGGCTTTGCGATAAGCGATTGGGAAGAAGAACTCACGCCGTGGCATGACCCGAATATCTCTCCGCGACAATCGGTTGGCGACCATGCTTTTGAGACATTGGGCTTTATTACGAAGCAACTGATGCCATATCTGTTGGAGCGATTCGGGAAGTTACCTATTGTGCCGGGAGGATATTCCTTGGCTGGTTTATTCGCTCGTTGGGCAGTATCTAAAGTGGAGTGCTTTGATGCTGTAGCAGCCGCTTCTCCGTCTCTTTGGATTGTAGCTTGGTGTGGTTTCTCCGATGCTCACGAAGTGTCTGCACGCTATGTCTATCTCAGTCTCGGCGACCGCGAGGAAATCACGAAGAACAAAGCCATCGCACAAGTGGGTGCAAATGTCCGCTGGGAGTATGACCATCTGCAACGCACAATAGGTTCCGACCATTGCTCGCTTGTTTGGGAAAAAGGTGGTCATTTCGTCACACCGCATCTCCGCCTCGCACGTGCTTTTGCTTGGTGTATCAATTCGCTAACATCGTCGTGAGAGTTCCCGCGACCAAGTGAATTTAGTATTCGCGAGATTTGATCTCTGCACTAAAACAAAGAGCGAACCCTTTCGGATTCGCTCTTTGCGGTGCGGACGTGAAGAAGTGCCTCGGATGGCACGTCGATAGTGAGCGCGAGACGTATCTCCTACGGCTCGAATGAAGCGAACGGGAGAATGTCGAGTCCAGCAACACAAAGAGCGAACCCTTTCGGATTCGCTCTTTGCGGTGCGGACGTGAAGAAGTGCCTCGGATGGCACTTCGATAGTGAGCGCGAGACGTATCTCCTACGGCTCGAATGAAGCGAACGGGAGAATGTCGAGTCCAGCAACACAAAGAGCGGACCCTTTCGGATTCGCTCTTTGCGGTGCGGACGAGACTCGAACTCGCGACCTACGGCGTGACAGGCCGGTATTCTAACCAACTGAACTACCGCACCGGATAGTTGCTCTGTTTTTCAAAAGCGGGTGCAAAAGTACTGCTTTTTTTTGATATGACCAAATTTTTTAGCAACTTTTTTTCAAAAAAGTGCATTTTCTGCCCAAAAAGGCCTACTTTTGTTCCTTCATGGCCTTGATAAAGCCGTCTATCTTCTCTTTGGTGACATGCTGCATGACGACCACATGCGCCAACTCGCCGCCAAAACGCTCATCGTAACCCAGGGCCAGATTGTACTTACTGCAGATCTCCTTCGTTGGACGTTTGAAGAAGACAGTGTTGCTGTACTCATTACGCCAGCACGGCCAACCGATACGGGTCAACTCCTGCTGCAGATATTGAGTACACTCCAGCATCCCGTTCGCTTGCTTCGACCACTCGTCGTAGCCCACTTTTTGAATGAGCCACCAGAACTTAAGCGGTTGCACAGCGTCGCGCGAGCAGTTGATCATCTTCATGTTACCGTTCAGGTAGGTGACGTTGAAGTTGTTCTGGTTGTCATAGACCTTGCGCGTGCAGAGGAAGAGTCCGGAGGGCGAGTCGATACCGAAGAACTTATGTCCGCTGATGGCGATGGACTCGAAATGCATATCCTTGCTGCTCACCATCTTCTGGAACTTCGTGAAAGGCAGATATCCGCCAAAGAGTGCTGCGTCCACATGGCGGTAGACGGGCATCTCGGGATGCCTGGCCAGCACGGCGTTAAGTGCCTCCATGTCATCGATAGCACCTTTGAAGGTCGAGCCCATCGCATAGACCATCAAAGCCGGGCGGGTGGTATCCAACGCTTCCTCCAGCGAGTCCGGGATCATTCGTCCCATCGCATCGCTCTTGATAAGGCGCACCTCCAGATGCTGCAGGTCGCACAGACGCATGTTCGAGTAATGTGCCTCGTCGGACACATAGACGATCACCGGCTTACCCGTGCGGTTAAAGAGGTCATTCGCGCCGAAATAGATACCATGGTTATTGCCGTCTGTTCCGCTATGTGTGACGATACCCCAGACATCGTTCGGGTCGAAGCCGTACAGCGGCGTGAAGAATTCAATCACTTCGCGCTCGAAAGCCTGTGTGGACATACTCCACGGCTTGTCGGTCATCGGGTCACCGGCATTATTGAGATTGACCACATCCATCCCTGCGGCCGTGTACCAGGCATAGAAATCCTGCAAGGCAGAGGCCTGGTTCACCGGGTAGCCAAAATAGGTCTGCTGGCCCTCCTTCCATATAGTAGTCCACGCATCGAGTTTGTCAAATCCCGAACTGACAGGAGTATCTGCGAAAAGACTCGTTGACACCCACAAGAAGCAGAAGAGTAATAGTTTTGATTTCATGGTTGGCATATGAATTTGAACATTTGCGTGCAAAATTACAATATGTTTTTGATAATCAGATCTCCTTACCCGTCTGCTCCTTCGCCTCAAAGGGGAACAGACCGAAGAGTTCGGCATCGATATGATCGGTTACCCAACGGAAGTCCTCGGGGTTCTCGCCGAACTTAATACGGTCGCCTTCTACAATGAGCAACCGTCCTTTGTAGTCCTTGATCCAGTTCTCGTATTTCTCGTTCAGACCCTGCAGATAATCCATACGAATGGACTGCTCGTAGCCGCGTCCGCGTTTCTGAATCTGTGCTACGAGTGTAGGCAGTGATGCGCGCACATAGATAAGCAGATCCGGCATCTTGACGAGCGACATCATCAAGTCAAACAAATCGCAATAGTTATCAAAATCACGATCGGACATGAAGCCCTGCTCATGAAGGTTAGGTGCGAAGATACGCGCGTCCTCATAGATCGTGCGGTCCTGAATGATATATTTATCCTGCTTGCCGATCTCCACTACGTCTTTGAAACGCTTATTGAGGAAATAGACCTGCAGATTAAATGACCACCGTGCCATATCGGCATAGAAATCCGACAGATACGGGTTGTAGTCCACGCTCTCAAAACGCGGCTCCCAGCCATAATGCTTGGCTAACATGTTTGTCAGGGTCGTTTTACCGCACCCGATGTTTCCTGCAACTGCTATATGCATATGATTGTAATGTTGAATGTTTAATGTTGATTGTTTAAGGACCAATTATTCTCGCTGAACAAACCGAAAAGCTCTGCATCTACCTTGTCTATTACCGCTCTGAAGTCTGCGGGGTTGTTCTCAAAATCCATTCCGTCTGACTCAATAACGAGCACGCGTCCTTCGTATTTATGGAAGATAAAATCTTCGTACTTGTCATTTAGATCCTTGAGATAATCAATCTGCATGGTCTGCTCATAGTCTCGCCCGCGTTTCTGAATCTGCGCGATGAGTGCCGGCACAGTTTTACGCAGATAAATCATCATATCCGGCATTTTCATCTGTGACTTCATCAAATCAAACAACTCCATGAAGGTCGTATAATCGCGGTCAGAGAGGTCGCCACGCTCGTAGTTATTACGGACAAAGACATAGACGCCTTCGAAGATGGAGCGGTCTTGCACAATAGTGTGCGAGGACTGCTGCACAGCCAACATATCCTTGAAGCGCTCCTTGAGGAAATAAGTCTCCAAGCAGAACGCCCAACGCTTGATATCGCCGTAATAATCCTCAAGATAGGGATTAAAGCTCACGCTCTCAAAACGCGGCTCCCAACCATAGTACTTCGCCAACATCTTTGTCAGCGTAGTCTTTCCGGCTCCGATATTTCCTGCTATTGCAATGTACATCCGGTTATCGTATAGGTTTTATTTCCACGAAGAATAAGGATCTGACCGTCACGCAGAATCTTCTGCGCTTTCGGCATCTCGCCGGTCTCGATATTCTCTATTGGCAATAAGCTCTCGAGGTCAAGATTGATAGTCGGGAGTATTACTTCGCGACCGGTAAAAATCTTCAACTCGCCTGCCTGCAGCGTGATCGTGCCTGATTTCGTACCGCTATCATAGTAGTCATACCATGTACCTTCCGGCAAGGTCGCTGTCTGGGCATTCGAAGCATCAAAGTTCGCTACCACATACACGTCGCTACTCCATTGCACATAACGTACCGTCTTCGCATGTCCGAGCGACGAGGCGGTCGGATTGCCGGCAAACACGTCCGGCATAATACGCGTACGCAACTGTATCGCCTGCGCACTTCGTTCATAAGCCTTCACGCGATCAGCGTCTTTGAAATAGCCCTTAGGCTCCGGACGCGGTTTCTTACTACAGCGGTAATCGCTCTTGTCAGCGTTCTCGTGATCGACATCGCTGTTGATGGAGAAGTCATATCCGATCTCTTCGAACTGCCATAACATATGGGAGCCGTTCAATAGTACGTTCATGGCTACACAAGCAGGTACACGACTGACACGCATTGCTTTGTCATTCTTCAAAGATCCGTTGCCGTATTTCTTACACTTATACTGCATACGCTCCTCATCGTGGCTCTCACAGTACGATACATATCCGTCTCGGTTGGCCGGCGAGATATCATCATCCTTATCCATCCACCCCATCGCTATCTGGCAATAAGCATTGTTGGTATTCATCCAGCACAGCATACCATTGTTGATGAGCGTGCCATAGTCCTGCCCGGCATGGCTGCCCCAATGCTCCAGAATCAGATATGCCCCCGGAGAAGTAGCCTGCACACCCTTGCTGTTATAATCGATGAGGTTCTCCGGCGCGTTGTACTTGGTACGGCCGCAGAGACCATGACTTAAGTCCAGACGGAAACCGTCGATCTTATATTCCGTCAACCAATATTGGAACACACGGGTGAACATCTCATGTGCCGGCTCAAAATCATGGTTCCAATCCTCTCCGTAGTTATTATCATCGTGCTTTACTTCCGACCCGACGCAGAACCAAGGATTATATTTCAAATCATCGCCCCAGGGATAGAGCTTAGCCATCGGGTTGAGACCCGTAGTATGGTTGAACACCATATCGACGATCACAGCGATGCCGTGCTGGTGACACTCATCGACGAACTGCTTGAACATCTCCGGTGTACCATAGGCCTTATCAAACGCAAAATAGAGCGTCGGGTTATATCCCCAACTCATGTTACCCTCGAACTCCGATACCGGCATCAACTCGATCGCATTCACGCCTAACTGCTTAAGATAATCCAAACGCTCGCGCACGCCCTCTATCGTACGTTTGGCGGTATAATCATATACCCACAACTCGTAGATAACGAGGTTGTTCTTATCCGGGCGTTGGAAGTTCAAGGTTGCGTCCGACCAATCATATGCGGGCTTATTGGTCTGTATAACCGTCACATATCCACCATCTGCACCACGCTTCGGATAGTCGATCAAAGTCGGGTCGATTTTCTTCGGCTCATACTGATCATGCGGGTGAAGCACTTTCTCCGAATAGAGATCGCAGATTTGTTTCTTCACGCCATCTGCACGCTCTACCGCATACTGGAAGCGGTATTCCTGTCCCGGTTCCAGATCGTTGAGTGTGATCCAGAAATAGTTACCGTCCTTATACAACTGATGCTCCGCATCGAGTTTCCAATCGGTCATATCGCCCAACAGGAACACACGCTTTGCGGACTCCGTTCTGCTGGCTGCGTACGTACAAAGGGTGACCTTGTGCGGATCATTCGCATCGTAATAGATACCATTGCTTACTCCTGCCGGGCGTGCTTTGGTCGTTGGTGTCACACCGTCTACCGCCGCCCAGAGATCTGTATCCGAGTTATCTTCTCCGATCCAGATAAAGATATCACCTGAAGCTGCTTTACCTTCCTTCGTACCACCGGGGCCGTCATGGAACACAAAAGCCAAGGCCTTGATATCCGTCGTCTGAGGCACATTGTAGAAGGAGTACATATTATCAATAACCAACCTCCATTTGTTATCACCCAGGCTTTCCAGTTGCGGCTGGCTGGCACTACGCCAAGAACCGATTACATTCTTCCAATCGCCGGTATTCTTCGACGCCGCCGTGATAAGACCCGTATGGGCATAACACTGCTTTGCACCTACCATTCCGCCATTACCGCGCGTAGCGTCAAAGATGATCACAATCTGGCCGGTATAACCCGAATCTACAGGATTGGGAGTCACGGTCAATTGCGCCATAGACGCAAGAGCCACAAGGCACATAATAAGGGTAAAGAGTTTTCTCATATCCATCGATGTATTAGATTATTTCAAACGAGTGCACAAAGTTACAACATTTTTTTGAATTACACAAATCTTTCATCATTTTTCTTATAAAAAGGCAAAAAAAGAGTGAGCAGTATTACTGCCCACTCCTTCTATTCAAGACATTTGATTTTATTGAATCAACTGTCCCGTTACGGTGTAAACCTTATCACCACGGAGGATCACTACCTGTCCGTTATGCATCAGTTTAACTGCATGCTCGCTTGCGTCGATGTTCTCGAAGCCTGCGCCATGGTTAGCCTCAATGTAGATGAAGCCACCGAATGCGCTCCACTCGCTGTTGCCTGCAGGACGGAAGTAAACGGTTTTAGCGCCAGCATGTTTAGCATCAACGACATACTCGTTGCCTTCGCCTTCCGGATACCAGATCTTGAGAACATCAGCCTCAACCTTAACAACCTTGATCGGGTCATTCTCCTTGAGTGTTACGTCAAGTTTGAACTCTCCATCTTGACCTTCGTTCGCCACAAACAAGAGGCTTGCATCAAGAGCTGCCAGATTCCAACCCTTCTGACCAATCAGATAGTAACCATCCTCCAAGGTCTGCGGTTGCGGTTCGTCAACATAGAAGTTACCGATGAGTTTGAACTCCTTCTCGTTGTAGATGATGGTTACATTACCTGCCTCTTTGAGAACGAAGCGGATATTGTGGTTGCTATACTCATCGATTTCTTCGTACAGACCGGCAGCAGTGTCGGTGAGGTGACGGAAGTCACGTTGCTCACCTTCCCACGTACCGTCTAAGGTCAGACGCATTACAACAGTATCAGTTGTCAGGCTCAGAACTAGCGTATCAGTCATCGACTTGATAGCGTCCGGAGTCCAAGCCTTATCACCTGCGATAGCTGCGTTACCGGTTACATAGAACTTCGGCTTCTCAACAGGCTCTACATAGAACTTACCATCCAACGTAAAGACGCTGTCATTGTATACTACCGTTACCTTACCGGCCTCTTCTAACTTAAACTGAATGTTGTTATCCTTATCGGCACTCAGACCTTCGGCTTTCTTCGTCAGGTCACTGTAACCCTTTACCTTGCCGTCTGTCCATGTTCCATCTAATGTCACTTTCAGCTTAAACTCTCCGGCTGAAAGATCCAATACCATCGTATCTTGCTCTGCCTTGATGGCGGCAGGATTCCATGCCAAATCCTTACCTACCAATGCACTGTCACCGGTGATGTAATACTTAGCAGGTATTTCAGGTACTAGAGCTTCGCACCAGCTGTACTTATCCCAATCGTTTACAAAGAAGATACCGCAACTGTCGATTGCCTCTTGATGACGGTTCCAGATAGTGCTTGCCCAGTCAATAGCGGCCTTGGCCTCAAAGCGTACAAAGATCACACTGTCCGCTTTCTCATTTACCTTTGCTATCAGCGTGTCACCCTTGCCTTCGAAAGCACTCCATGCACCTTCGGCTTCAGCACCCCATGTCCATGCTGCCAATACAGCTCCGTCAGAGGCCCATACGCCCGGTACTAATGCCAAGTCTTTCTTAACCTCTGGTATAACCGGAGCTACATAGAACTTACCATCCAACGTAAAGACGCTGTCATTGTATACTACCGTTACCTTACCGGCCTCTTCTAACTTAAACTGAATGTTGTTATCCTTATCGGCACTCAAACCTTCGGCTTTCTTCGTCAGGTCACTGTAACCCTTTACCTTGCCGTCTGTCCATGTTCCATCTAATGTCACTTTCAGCTTAAACTCTCCGGCTGCAAGATCCAATACCATCGTATCTTGCTCTGCCTTGATGGCGGCAGGATTCCATGCCAAGTCCTTACCTACCAATGCACTGTCACCGGTGATGTAATACTTAGCAGGTACTTCAGGTACTAGAGCTTCGCACCAGCTGTACTTATCCCAATCGTTTACAAAGAAGATACCGCAACTGTCGATTGCCTCTTGATGACGGTTCCAGATAGTGCTTGCCCAGTCAATAGCGGCCTTGGCC
>Ga0247611_10011407_pt1 | contig 10261 bp, 19 predicted proteins | sample 177DNAGHGhighgp2_FD_192422 | JGI IMG/M metagenome (GOLD analysis project Ga0247611, IMG submission 192422) | Sheep rumen microbial communities from Palmerston North, Manawatu-Wanganui, New Zealand - 1770 DNA GHGhigh gp2 | ecosystem: Host-associated > Mammals > Digestive system > Stomach > Rumen... | reverse complement strand
TGAAAAATTGGATGCATTTGCTAAAATTAAAGCATATATAAATGAAAAATATACTAGTCCAGATTTAATAGATTATAAATTAATAGATTATTGATTATGGAACTATCACAAAGAAGAACAGAACATGCAATAAAATTGATTAAAGATACATTTCAAAATCAATTGTCTGCATCTTTACATTTGCAACGAGTAACAGCCCCACTATTTGTTAAAGCTGATTCAGGAATAAATGATACATTGAATGGTGAAAAGCCAGTTAGTTTTTATGTTCCTGCACTTGATTGCAATTGTGAAATAGTTCAATCACTTGCTAAATGGAAGAGAATGAAACTTGCAGAAATGAATGTAAAACCGGGCTATGGCATTTATACAGATATGAATGCAATTCGTCCTAATGAAGATTTGGATGAACTTCATAGTTTATATGTTGACCAATGGGACTGGGAAAAAGTCATTACTGATTCACAATTTGATAATGGCGGATTGACATGTTTATCATATGCAATAAGAATATATGATGCAATTAAAAATACAGATTATATTTTGCGCGAATATTATCCAGAATTAAGTGAAACATTTTTGCCAGATATTGCAATTCAGCCTATAACGTCTGATATGCTAGCAGTAAAATATCCAGATTTAGATACAAAAAGCCGGGAATTTGAATTTTGCAAGAAATATAAAGCAGTATTCATTTCAAAAATTGGAGGTGTTCATCATGATGGAATGCGCGCACCTGATTATGATGATTGGGAGAAAAATGGTGATATTTTAATCTGGAGCCCTGTTTTGAATATGCCAATAGAAATATCATCTATGGGAATTCGTGTCAATAGTGAGTCCCTAAATAAGCAACTGAAGTATTCTGGCCATCAAGATTGGAAGAAATATGAATATCACCAGAAAGTTTTAAATAATGAGCTTCCATTAACTATCGGCGGTGGTATTGGACAATCCCGTTTATGTATGTTATTATTGCAAAAGAAACATATTGGAGAAGTTCAAGTCAGTGTATGGCCAGACGGAGAAAAAGAAACAAATAAAAATATTCTTTAATAATTATGGAAAATATAGAAAAAACAAAAGCATGTTTAGCATGGCTTAATAAAAATTACAAATTGGCTTCTTTATCTATTGCAGATATTGTTGATTTAACTATTGAATGGAATAAAAATGATGCAATGGAATATGCTGCACAATATTATCAAATGCAACAAGAACGTAAACAAAAAGAAGAAGAGGAAGCAAAATCACGTATAGATTTTAATGAAGAAACAGATGAAACTGGGCGTATATGGTATAAATGTACGCATTTGTATGAACAACGTAAAGAATCACGAAAATTAAAGCCTGGTGATATTATTAAATTTGAAGCAAGCTGTCCTGATGGTGTTCACGAAGAAGGTATAATGATTGTCAATAGTTTTGATTATGAATCAGATTTTGCTGCTAGAAGTTATGTTCAAGTATCTACATGGACAAAAGAAAAAGATCCAAATTATAAACATAAATTTGTTGCTAGTAGTTTAGCACCTGGAATAGATAAATTTTCATTTGCAACAGAAGATGAAATAAAAGAATTTTTTGATTATATTAGAGAAAATGAGTATGAGCATTATTATCTGTATTATTTTGTTATGGATAGAAAATATACTCCAGATTTTATTAAGAAAGAAAAACGATATGCAAAATATATTAAAGAAGCTTCCTAAAAATTAGAAGCTTTAAAACATAAATAATAAAAATAAAAATTAGAAAATATGGAAATTTTAGAGTGTGAAAGCTATATGCAAAAATTGGCAAATTAGCTACAAAGTTTACAATTATTTTTAGATAAAGAATCGCTTGATGATTTAAGGATTGGCTTATCTAAAAATATTATTGATGAAATTAGAGAGATTTATTTTTTGAGTCAAAACGATAATAATGAAAATCCAATTCATCCAGTAGTAATTAAAATAATTTTAGGAAATGGACATATAGACATATCCAATAATAAATTAAAAATAGGTCTTGGCCACAAAATAAATTATTTGGTATATTTCAATGGAAAACTTGTATATACATTAAATGAAGATTCAAAAAATATTAATCTGTTTTTAGATGATTTGCTGAATAAAAAACAAATAAACATGAGTAATAATAATTATATTTAATTAAAATAATATTGAAGAAGCTTCCTAAATTGTGGAAGCTTTTATTTTTCTATAAACTATTGTAAAATTATTAATATAATTAATAGAACAAAAATTTAATAATGATATGAATAAAGATTTTAAGAGTTTTGCCACTGCAAATTGTGGAGTTAGTGGAACCACATTAGACAAGATTGAAAGTAAATTAATTATTCCACAAGCGTATATTAACCCAACAATTCTTGAGGAACGTCAATTAAATGTAACACAAATGGATGTGTTTAGTCGATTGATGGCTGACAGAATTATTTTCTTAGGAACAGAAATTGATGATACTGTTGCAAATGTTATTATTGCACAATTATTGTATCTGAGTTCTCAAGATCCAGAAGCGCCAATTACTATGTATTTGAATACGCCAGGTGGAAGTGTTTATGATGGACTCGCAATTTATGATACTATGCAATATATTCCTAATAAAGTTCAGACTGTCTGCACTGGATTGGCCGCTTCTATGGGTTCTGTTCTTTTGTGTGCAGGTGAAAAGGGAAAGCGTTTTGCATTGCCACATAGCCGTGTGATGATTCATCAACCACTCGGTGGTGCCCGTGGGCAAGCATCTGATATTGAAATCACTGCTAAAGAGATTCTTAAATTGAAGGCTGAGTTATATCAAATTATTGCAGATCATTCTGGAAAGACACTTAAGCAAATTGAAAAAGATGCAGATCGTGATCACTGGTTGACTGCTAAGGAAGCAGTTGAATATGGAATGATTGATGATATTTTTAACATTAAGAAATAATTAGAAAATAATATTATTTTCTTTTAAATTCATTTATAAAAAAAATACAAAAATATGAAAATCAACAAACAATTATTTGAAGACGTTCTTTTGGGCAAATTGAAAGGAACATTTGTATTAAGGAATAAAATAGATATTGAAACGAATAATCTTAATAGAAATATTTCCAATTCCCATTATGTCTTTCCATATAAGATATATGATAGAACTTATACAGAAAATGGTTTAATGCTTAAATCTATGTTAAGTGAATGGGATATTATAGATTTTATACCATATACAGATATGAAAGAAAACGAATTAACGATTGAAATTCCCGATGGAAAAATAGTAGATTGGGATGAGAGTAAGAAACAGAATAAAATTATTTTGAAAGACAAGCAATTGACTTATGAAGAGATATGTAGGAGTTTGTTTAAGAATGGGTTGGTATATTACACTACTGACCATGGAAATATAGACTCAATAAATACTCAATATAAAAGTGATTCTAATAATGCTACAACAGCGCATCAACTTGAATGTATCCTTGCAAAAAACAAACTTGCTAATGTTGCAAAGTATTTAAATGATGGGTGGGATCCAACAAATACAGAAGATGTCATATATTATTTAATTATGGATTGGGGTAACCGTATTTTTGTTACTTCTTGTTCAATTCATGGAGGATATTATTTTAGTAACATTGTGTTTAAATCTAAAGAACTTGCACAACAAGCAATAGAAATCCTTGGAGAAGAAACAATTAAACTTGCATTAAAACCTTTAGGAATATAACAAAATATTAAATTATGAAAAAAGAAGACTTAATGATAGGTGATTGGGTTATCCGAAAAAGCATTCTGGAAGAACCTATGTGTGTATGTGACATAAAAGCATCAGTAGGCATAGTATATTTAGATCAAGATGGACGTGGTGTAACAGAGAAGATTGAGAATATTGAACCAATTTCACTCACTAAAGAAATTCTATATAAAAATGGTTTTGAAGGTGATGTTTATTTATGGATTAATGTAGGTGATGAAAAAACATTAGAATATTATCCATTTGAACATAGACTTAGTTTATGGTATGGTGAAGAAAAGAATCAAGAAATTTTATTTAAATGCCATTGTTTTTATGTACATGAATTTCAACATGCTTTAAAAATGTGTGGAATTGAAAAGGAGATTGTATTATGAAACATATATCATTACAAATAAATGTTGAAGTTCCAGATGATTATGTATTTGAAGATGGATATGAACTAATGGAATATATTAATAGGCGAGACTTAGATTATCAAATAATTTGGACAAAAGAGATATAACATTATGAAAAAAGAAGACTTAATGATAGGTGATTGGGTGAATATCCAAAGTGAAAAAGATGACGAACCTATGTATTCTCAAGTAGAACAATTGTGGGAATGCGAAATAGATGCGGATTTTCAAACAGATTATGAAAATGTACATCCAATTGAATTAACTGAAGAAATTCTACATAATAACGGTTTTAAAAATGATGTTATTACGCAAAAATCTATAATTGCAGAGGGTGCATCAAATTTTTCAGTTATATTAATCAGTGAAGATAATAGAATTACACTAAATAATATTGATGAATATCTTAACAGTTTTAATAAATGGCATATTCATATTGATACAGAAGACATGCGAACAATGTGTACAGCAGAAATTACGTATGTGCATGAATTGCAACATTTATTAAAACTTTGTAAAATTGAAAAAGAAATTGTATTATGAGCGAAAATGAAAATCTAATTAAAAATGCAATTGAAGAAAGTTGGAGAGACTATCAAGATAAATCCATTGGAATGGATGAAAATGAGAATTGGGCACATGAATTCGGTTGGAAAGATGGGTATGATTGGATTCTTTCTGAATTATTGATTAATAAGAAAATATCGCAGAAGGACTTTAAAAAATATATGGGTTATTTATATGAACACTAAAGATTTAATGATAGGTGATTGGGTTAATCTTAATTTCGATATTGATTATAAAACCGGAGAATCTATATATGCATCTGTACAAATAACAGGTATTAATAAAGATGGGACAGTTGATGTAAATTTTACATATGATAAATCAGAATCAATGCAAGATGGTTGGGATTTAAAACTAATCAAGCCAATTCCACTCACTCCAGAAATATTAGAAAGGAATAATTTTCAATCAAAAGAAGACCAATATAATCACAGAAAAATTTTCTTTTTGGGAAAAAATGAATATAATCTTGATGTATATTTTGATAATGGGACTATCATACTTGTAGAAGAAAATTATGAACCTGGTATATATGTGTATGCATGTGATTGTGAATATGTTCACGAATTACAACATAAACTTAAAGATTTGGAAATTGAAAAGGAGATTGAATTATGAAAACACTTCTAAGCAATAAAACAGATTTTGATAACTTTCTATCAATTTATACTGGGTATTATGATTCATATCATGGAAATGTTATCAGTTATCTTAGTGAACCTGAAAAATATCCATGTATTTTAGTATATGAAATAAGAGTAGATAACAATGGTCCTGACTATATTGATGGTGAATTTGTGTACCTTGATGATTTTAAAAATTAAATTATATTATGAGTGAAGACGAAAAATGCAGAATTAGACAAATAAGAGTATATGCCGATGATTATGTTAATAGTTTAAAAAATGAGGTACATAGCGATTTTATGAAGAGTATAATTAAAGATGCAATAGAAGATGCGGTAAAATGGGCGGATTCACATCCTAAAAATAAAATTGAAAAAAATTAATACTATAAATTATGTTTACAAATGAGTTATTATATAAAGACTTAATTTATTATGAAGATGAATCAGGAAAAAAGAATAACATAGGTGTATTTGAACGTAAGAATACAAAAGATACTGCTATTATCTATAACGGTAATGATGATATTGAATTACACGATGATAAGATTTATCCAATTGAGCTTACTAATGAAATACTTGATGGTATTGAAGATTTAGAATATATACATACACTTGATGGAAAGCATCGTGTTTATATTGATAAAGGTGATTTTGTTACTTATGTATACGATTTAGATTGGGATGGCACAACATGGCTAAAGATATATTTGTATGATGAAAAATTCATAACAGCAAATTATTGCAGTTGGTTACCAAAAGGTTGTATTTTTATTGGAGAAATACAATACTTACATGAATTACAACATTTTGTAAATTTAATGAATACTAATATTTGTATTTATAAAATTGATGGAAAAGTATTTGGAGAAACATCAATTTTAAAAGGTAATGTATTATATCCCCATGTTTCTACTTTAGAAAGTGTAGAAGATTATGAAAAGTGGAAAAAAAGAGTAGATGAAGTTGCAGCAAAACAAAAAGAAAAATAATACTATGACTAGAGAAGATTTGAAAACTAAGTTTGATAAAGCATGTGAAATTCTTGCATCAACATATTATGATACTAATTTTGATAGAATTAGATCTATTTATATTAAGATGTTTGGTGAAATGCCGAACATTATTGGATTGATTACTGAAGGTGAGTATCTTAATCCTAATTTGAATGACAGTAATTATGGAAATTATACAAAATGGGGAACTCCATATGCAGAATGTGAAGATGAAGATGAAGAAGATCAAGATGAACTTTGCAGAACATTTAAGAACCTTGCTGTTCCTAAAACAATGCAAGCATTCTATGATCATTTTAAAGATACTTGTTATATATTCAGACATTTGAATTTTCCATTTATTGTTGGCGATCATTTTTTTATTCATTATGATGGAAACAATAATGAAATATTTGTTTTTCAGAATCAACCAGAATTATTAACAGAAATTAAAAATTTGGTTGTTGATACAAAAAAAGATGATTCAGTTCGTGTTGTTCATTATATTACCCACACCAATCATGGATTTGATAAGACTCCATTACAAGTTAAAAAACTTGACTATATGGATCTTGATGAATTATATAATGATGATCTTCCACATGAAGAAATTATTAATTTTTTAAAAGGTGATAAATCTGGATTAATATTATTACATGGAAATCCTGGAACTGGAAAAAGTTTTTATATTAGATATTTAATGTATACATTATTCAAGAAGAAATTTTTAATTCTTGATAATAGTGTTTTCAATTATATTACAGATTCCTCATTCATCCAATTATTAATTGGCAATCAAAATGCAATTATTATTCTTGAGGACTGTGAAGAAATGCTAGTTGACCGTGTAGCTGGAAATAATAAATTATCTGCACTGTTAAATCTTAGCGATGGAATTATTGGTGATAGTTTTAATTTCAAATTTATATGCACCTTTAATTCTAATATTTCTAAGTTGGATCCGGCAATTATGCGAAAAGGCCGAATGAAACTTAAATATGAGTTTAAGAAGCTTGACAAAAAGAAAGTTCAAGCACTTGCAAAGAAATTAAATAAAGATGTTCCTAATGAGGATATGACATTGGCAGATTTGTTTAATTATGGTGAAGATAATGGAGCTAAGCAAGAAAAGAAAATTGGATTTGGAAACTGAAATAAAAAAGAGAACTAAAATAAATTAGTTCTCTTTTTGATTAAAATTATTTAATAACATTACCCCAATAATCTTCACAGAAATTAACAATTTCTTCTGTTGTTATTCCATAATCTGAAAGAGCTTTTGGAATTTTAACCATTTCTTTTTTACAGATATGTTCAATTGCTTCTATATCTTGGTTAATTGAAATTTGATATGTGCTATAAACATTTTTTAAATTATCTCCAACTCTGATTTCTGCACTTGAAGCCACTTTAAATCCATCAACTAAAATATCATTATTGTTGTGTTCAACATTTAAATTTTTAGATTTTAAATATTCAGTCAATGCATTTAAAAATGCAGTTGTTTGCCAACCCCATTTAACAGGTGTAATTACAGAAATTCCAATATTACCTTTAGAACATACAATAGTTCCGCCGCAACGTTCCATTAAATAAACCGGAATATTATGTTCTTTGCAATATTGCATATCACAATCATCTTGTAAACCAGTATTTACTTCTGTTTGTTCATGAACACAATAATATGCTTTAGGATTTTCTAAATTAAATATATTGTGTAAATTTTCATTAAAATATTTAAGTGTTACTTTTTCCATATTATTTTATAATTTAAATTTTTATTATTCCCAAGGTGTACCATCAATGTGGTAAACATTTACTATTGTTTTTTGAGTAACAAGTGCAAGTGCTTGATCTTTACAAGTTGCGTAATCTGTATATATGTTATATGTTATTGTACCCTTACCACTATCATCAATATTTGGTAACATTGATGAAATGTTATAACCTGATGGCATTTCAGAAATATTAAATTCAACATTATATGTATATGATACATCTGATATTGGAGTAAAGAAAATTTTATTAGTATATGTTGAATATAATTTACTAAATAATATTTTTACTGAAATATATCCAAAAGCACCATCTCCAATGCTTGTAACACTATCAGGAATCGTCACAGAGGTCAAACCGCTGCAACCATAGAAAGCACTACCTCCAATGCTTGTGACGCTATTGGGAATAGTTATGGCGGTCATACCAGTGCAATTATAGAAAGCAGCATTTCCAATACTAGTTACATTATTACCAATAATATAATTTGTTACTTGTGAACCAAATATCTTTCCTATATTATTAGATGCAGTATAGCTAGTAGTTGGATTAATAATAGCATTTGAATTAATGGTCACAGCGGTCAAACTGGTACAATTAGAAAAAGCATAACTCTAAATGTTTGTAATACTATCAGGAATTGTTACAGAGGTCAACGTTTTGCAACCATTGAAAGCATTATTTCCAATCCATTTTGTTCCTTCTTTGATAGTATAGGTGGATAATGTTTTATCTACAGCTGTCACTAAATAAGTATCTGCATAGCGAATGTTATCAATCACCGGTAAACCAGTGCAACCAGAGAAAGCAGCTTCTCCAATGCTTGTGACGCTATTTGGAATCGTCACAGAGGTCAAACCGCTGCAATTACAGAAAGTCTGATTTCCAATGCTGGTGACGCTATTTGGAATAGTTATGGCGGTCATACCAGTGCAATTATAGAAAGCATAATTTCCAATACTAGTTACATTATTACCAATATTATAGATTTTAACCTAACCAAATATATGTTTCATATTTGATTTATCTGTATATGTTGCACTAACAATAGCATTTGAATTAATGGTCACAGAGGTCAAGCTGCAATTAAGGAAAGTATTTTGTCCAATGCTTGTGACGCTATTGGGAATAGTCACAGAGGTCAAACCTTTGCAACTATAGAAAGCCCTATTTCCTATACTTGTGACACTATCAGGAATCGTTATTGAGGTCAAACTATTGCAACCATAGAAAGCACCAATTTCAATACTTGTTACGCCATTAGGAATCATCACTGAGGTCAAACCGCTGCAATCACGGAAAGTCTGATTTCCAATGCTGGTGACGCTATCTGGAATTTCTATAGAGGTCAAACGGGTACAATTTTCGAAAGCATAATTTCCAATATTTGTAACATCTGTTTTAAATTTAATTATTCCTTTTCCATTACTATATGTATTAGTATCAATTTCCGGTAATGAACTTGTTTGATACGGTGTTACAATATTGCCATCTGAACTTGTATACCAAATTTCATTAGCCCGTGGTACGGGTTTCAATAAAATGAATTCCCAATTTGCATCCATTGCAATTAACGGTCTGGTTTTTGGGAGATTTTCTAAAACTTCAACTTTAATTATATGTTCCATTTATTTTTGTTAATTTTTAATATTTATTTTCTCTTAAACTTTTCAAATATTTTTATTTATAATATAAAATAAATTTTTCATATTTATGGAAGGCGAAACTTTTTATGTGATTTATTTTCCTTAGGGAAATGATATGCAATATTGCAGAGTTGTATATGATTATATTAATTTTAAAGATAAGAATAATGAATTCGGCCCTGTTCCAAATGAATTATTAAAACCAATTAAAGAAGGAAGTAAATTAATATATAATGGTTATTCTTTAATGGCAGATTGGCATGATGCAACTTTATTTGAAACAAAAGAAGAAGCATTAAATATAATATTAAATAATATTGATACACCACGTATTCAAAAAGACAAATTACAAATTATTGAAATTAAAATTGAAAAAAATTTAGTTTATGGCACCAAGTGAAAAAGAAAATATTTATGATGTTCATGGATATCTGAAAGTAAATATGATTGTTTTGCATTCATCGACATTTGATCACAAAGATGGTGATAGGTATATTTATGTTCCAACAT
>Ga0247611_10011406_pt1 | contig 10261 bp, 5 predicted proteins | sample 177DNAGHGhighgp2_FD_192422 | JGI IMG/M metagenome (GOLD analysis project Ga0247611, IMG submission 192422) | Sheep rumen microbial communities from Palmerston North, Manawatu-Wanganui, New Zealand - 1770 DNA GHGhigh gp2 | ecosystem: Host-associated > Mammals > Digestive system > Stomach > Rumen ... | reverse complement strand
GCCTCCGCCAGTGTAGTGGCCGTATAGAATGGATCGAAAGCATCCTTAATATCGTCTTTCGTGTTGTAGAAATCAAGGATGAAGAGGTCTTCACTCAATTTGCCCAAATCGGGGGCAGAACGGTTCAACCGAGAGAGTGCCTGCACTGCCAAAACGCCTGCCAAAGGCTTGTCCACATACATCGCACAAAGTTTGGGCTGGTCAAAACCTGTGAGGTATTTGTTGGCCACCACGAGAATGCGATAATCGTCAGTATCGAACTTTTCGGCGGTCTGTGAATCCGGGAATCCGTTCATGCCTGCTTCCGTGAAGGAGAGCCAATATTTGCCAGGTGCCTCGGCAGCCAGGGAATAAGTCTCAGTCTCTTCCATCTGTTCGCCCGAGAGGGTAAGATGGTCAATACGTTTTTCTCCGCTAAACGCAATCAAAATCTTGTATGGCAGCATTCTTTCTTCCGCCAATCGGGTTAGAGCCCGATAATACTTGATGGCACATTCGATGTCTTTGGTCACCACCATGGCTTTGGCCTTGCCTTTCAACTTATGACTTCTGAAAATCTTTGTGTCGAAATGGCTCAGTATCACATCGGCCTTCGCTGCGATGGTTTTGGGATCGCGCTCCACAGCACCTCGCAGTTTTTTCTGTGCTCGCTCATTATTGTATTCGGGATTATCTTCTATGCTCTTGGTGAGTTCGTAATAACTACGATAGGTGGTGTAGTTGGTGAGCACATCGAGGATGAAACCCTCTTCGATGGCCTGCTTCATACTATAGAGATGGAACGGATGGAACTTGCCTTCTGAATCCTGGCTTCCAAAACGCTCTAGCGTTTCCCTCTTCGGGGTAGCGGTGAAAGCGAAATAAGAGCAGTTGGTACTCATCTTACGGTCGTTCATCAACTTCTCCAACAATGCATCGGTGTCACCGCCGTCAGTGTCGGCATCTTTCTGTACAGTAGCATTCAGTTTGTCGGCAGCAATGCCGGATTGGGAACTGTGCGCCTCATCAATGATAATGGCGAAGTTTCGGTCACTGACATCACTGATGGCATTGCAGATGAACGGGAACTTTTGGATAGTTGTAATGATAATACGCTTGTTATCCTCAATGGCCTGTTTCAGTATAGCCGAAGTGTCGGCATGGGCCACGATTTTGGTGCTTTGCCCGAACATCTTGATGTTGTCGGAAATCTGCTTGTCGAGCAGGCGGCGATCCGTAACCACAATAACGGAATTGTACAGAGGAACGTCCACGGCTTTGGTTCTCACGGCATCCATTGAGTGTGGACAGGTCTTGATGAGTTTATAAGCCAACCATGTCAGGGAATTGGATTTGCCAGAACCGGCGGAATGCTGGATGAGATAAGTTTTACCCACACCTGTTTTTGCCACATCATCCACTAACTTGCTGACCACATCCAACTGATGGTATCGCGGGAATATGAGTGTCTTGGCATTCTTCATAATATGCGGTACCTTCTTTTGTGTTTTGGCCTCACCGTAATCGAAGCAGACGTAATTCATGATGATGTCTGCCACCGAATCCTTTTGCAGGATTTGTTCCCATAAATACGAGGTCTTGTAGCCACCTTCGGTGTTCACAGGATTGCCCGCGCCCTGACCGTTGGGCAGCCCTTGGTTGAAGGGCATGAAATAGGTCTTGCCGAGATTTAGCTTTGTGGTGAAATAGACCTCATCCTTGTCCATCGTGAAATGGGCAAGGCAACGTCCGAAGTTAAGCAAAGTCTCTTTAGGGTTGCGTTCCGTGGACTTGTATTGCTTCTGCCCGTCGTATCTGGCGGTTTGGTGTGTCCAAGGGTTCTTTAGCTCAAAGGTGAAGATAGGCAAACCGTTGACGAATAGCACCAAGTCGATCTCCAGACCAGGGTTGGCAACTGAGAACGTCTGCTGGCGCGTGAGTGAGAACTGGTTTTGGGCGTATTTCAGTTTGGAAAGCTCGCTATCGGCAGCCGAAGGTCGGGGATAGAACAGCGAAAGATGGATGTTGTCAACGTCCACGCCTTCGCGCAGCACCTTGATGACGCCGAAGGTTTCGATGTCCTTCGAGATGCGCTTAGGCAGTTCGGTTTTCAGGTCCTTGCCTTTGTATTCTTTCAGCACTACATGTTGTGTGCTCTCAAGGAAAGCCCACAGCCTTCGCAGGTCGATGGCCTGTTTCTTGTCCATGTCCTTGGGCTGGCCCCAATAGTATTGTTGCGCCTTGGGCGACTGTGCTTCCACATCGTTCTGCCCATTGGCCGAGCGTTCCTCGTGGGTGCTACCCACAAGGGCTTTCTCTATGAGTGCTTCGAAGGCTTGTTCGTTGGTTTTGGATAAGTTCATCATTAGCTTCAAATTCATCTGCAATAAGCAACAGGACGAAATTCAGAATGGCATTTGTGAAGATTCACAGCTTCCAAATCAAAGTTTTCCACATCATTGTCTTTGGTCATTCTCTTATTACTTCTCTCTTCTTTGATGATAATTCTACGAAACTGAACTTTATTCGAATCAAAATCCGGAAGTCCATTTTCCACTTTTATACGCTCCGCCGATTGCAAAATGAAATCAAAAAAAGTACATGCTGCCTCTATTTGTTTATCTGCACCATCAGTATCACCACGCTTCATTTCTAGAAAGAAAACAAACAATCCATTAATGTGCTGTACTAGTAAAATATAGTCACAAAAGCGGTTTAATCCTTCTGGTGCCTTAGGCTCAACACTTCTCTGATTGAAAAAAGGGAACAGATTATTCACATTTTTGTCTGCGGTATTGAAACAATAAAGTTTCATATCCAGAATAGACCGAGTATCATTTTTAATGTCCACCCGTTGCTCATCATGCAACAAATCGGAAGGCTCGACCATTGTAAATGCGCCATCCCCCTTTTGCAAGAAGTCCGAATTAAGAATCCTTTCTATATAAACAATCTCTTGCATAATTCAATTATTCAATCGGGTGGTCGTATTTCAAAACTTCATAGAAGGTATTGGTCACATCGTTTTGGCTATTGATGGCCTCATCGATGGAAGGCATATTGAACCCGTACCTATCTACGGCAAGAGGCTCCACGATTACTTTTCCTTTCGCATTTTTTTGGAACAAGTATGGTGCGAACTTGTCTTGGGAAAGGCAAAGACTTTTATCATACCCCATTTTAGCCATAATCTCGTCACCGGCCTTGTTTAAGCCATCCGCCATAATCATATTGTTGATTTCGCGAATGATATAGTCACTATGAGTGCTAATAACCAAACGAAGGCCTGCATTAATCATCTTGACAAAAATCTTAGCCAAAAGAATCTGATTCTTTGGGTGAAGGTTCAGTTCGGGCTCATCTACAAACAGAACATTATATTGTCCAGCAGTATGACGTAAATAAAACACTAATGGTGCCAACGTTTTGACAGCTGACGATGACTCATTGAAACCCAGTTCAGTATTACTGGAAACATGGTACAAAACCTCTCCATCCTCTGAAACAGTGAGGTTGCCATGCAAAATCATCTGTTCTATTTCATCTGCAAATTCCGTATAATCCGATTCTTTTTTCCTTTGGTTCACCACATCTGCGGCATCTGCCAATCCATCCGCAATCGGTTTGGGATATCGGGCATTCAACCGTTCTTCCGGATTCCTAAGCCTGCCAACAGACAATTCTTTGTTGAAGGTATAAATACCACTGCGCTCGGCAGTAAACATTTTGGCACCCAGTATTCCATCAAAAAATAACGTAATCATCAATATGCTCTGCAGATATGGTAAATCTTCTTCATCTAGCCAGCGCAATTTGTAATCAAATGATTTTGCTTTTTTTATGACAAATTTTGACAACACTGACACTGACTTATTCCATAATTCTTCTTTCCATTCTTCTTTTGTAGTTGCGATCTCACACCTAAATGTCTCTGTCGGGATGTTTAAATTCATAGAAATAAGAATCTCTTTTTGACGCTTTTTAAGAAATTCTTCCAGGAGGTTGTACAATTCTTCTGCCTTAACCTTTCCATCAACACCACTTTTCAATCTCTTGGTAATAGGTAACTCTTTCTTTTCTGAAATTCTAATATATATTGACGAAGAGAGCATAAATCGCAATTCCCAAATCAAAGTATAAAGGAATGTTGCGGCGTATGTTTTTCCCATCCCATTATCACCAGCAAAGAGGATGAACGGTTGGGACATATCAATTTCCATTGAACCAATAACACCAAGATTGGAAATTCTCAATTTCATAACTATTCTATTTTATCATTTTAATTTGCAAAAGTACCATTTTTTTGTGTCCAAAAATCACCATTTTCTATCAGTCTCTTTCCCTTTCTTTCTTGTGGTTACAGAAAAATAGTTCCAAAGCGCAGCATGTATTTTCATGGGTTTATCCAACAGCAGATTTGGGTATCCTCTATATGCGAAACGAACCATATCACCTGAGTTCCCGACAACCCCAACTTTATACAAATGCGACAAAACATCACTTAATTTGTGTTTTGAAAGTAGTTTTTCAGTAGAAGTATACATTTTCTTTGCATTATCAGCTTTTTCCGTAATGCTTCTATAATCAAAAGGACAAATTATTCCAGATAGTATCATCCGTATTCCTTCAATTTCATCAGTTGTGTATGTGGCTTGCAGTTCCTCAGAGTGTTCTGTCCAGCTCTTTGAGGAATAATCTTGATTGATCACTTCAAACATTGATCCTTTAAAAGAAGTGGCTTGGGGGTTTTGTTCCTGGGCAATAGTAAGCAATCTTACAATGTCTCTTGGCCTATACCATGTTTTATTAAGTATATATTCCTGAGCCTTAATACCACTTATCATTGATGGGAGATACTTTCCCCAAATTTCTTTTTCGCTTGCTCTTTCATTTTCGGGTAAACTGAGCTCAGCTGCCATCAGTCTTTTGTGTATTATTTTAATCAAAGGATGATCTTCTTTTTCACCTGATTGTTGCCACATTAAGTTTACACCAAAGTCTTCAATAGGTTTATTAATCTCTTTCCCTGCAGATTTCGTGGAATCCAAAACCTCTCTACGTAATCCTGTGATAACAAATAATTTATACCAATTTGACCGTGCGATACGATTCATTTTATCAATGGCCAAAACAAGATCTCGTATCATCCAAATATCTTTTTGATACTGTTTCTTTTCCCCGTATGATAGTTCAACCTCATCAATAAAGAAATACAGATTGTCTTTCCCAGGTGTCAATTCCTCATATAATTCCATCACTTGCTTGATGTAGTCTACAAATTTCACCTTGTATTCTTCTTTTTTCTTGGCATTTCCATTATCGGCAAGCCCCACTTCTCCACCTATAGCAGCCTCGTTCCCTAATATTTTGAGTGAAATATTGCCTTTAATAAGATTTGGAACAAGGCGATTTTTATCCTTTTCGCTTAAGTTTGCCGCTTTTACTGCTGACACAAACAGTCTCCAATTTTTATCATCTTTAAATAATTCCCACTGGTTTTCTTCACACAATTCCACAATCTTTCTTAGAATAAACCATTCCCAAATTGCCTCATAATCTTTTTGCTCTGGGTCTTTACCGGATTTAATACTAATCCAATCGGAACCTCTTGTGAGTTCTGCTTTTGCATCTTCGGTCATTTCCTCTTTAAACAAGAAGAAGTGCGTATTTGATTGGTAATTTCTAATGAGATGCAAGCTGATATATCGCATCAATGCTGTTTTACCCGTTCCTTTTAATCCAGTAATAAAATACTTTCTTCCAAATCGGAAATCATCTAAGTTAATTACTTCAGGCAAAAGGAAACCTTGCATAAAAGTATCCCTTTCTTCTTCCGTATCTTCAAAAAATTCGTTTTTTGCATCTGTCTTTCCAAAAAAGACATCTTTTAATAATAACTTACTCATTTTTATTCTATTTGATTATTTACTACTTTCACCTTTCCCGTCACCACTTCATTGATGACGATCTGCTTCCGCTCCTGAAGAAGGGAGATTTGATTTTGACAATTCCTGACAACTTGGTTTATTTTATCTGTCTCTACATCAAGATACTTAATGATGTCTTTCTGTTCCTTTATCAAAGGCAATGTGATTTGAAGATTTGCATATTTTTCAGCACCAATATTTGGAATTGTGGCCTGAATAAAAATGCTCTTTTTCCAATTATCGTAAATCCCTGACTTGGTATAATAATTCAAATATTCAGGTAAAAGGGTTCCTTTCAAACTAGCTTTTATGAGGTAGCCAGCAAAGCAGGCTTTAATATCTTCATTAAAAAGATATGTTTTCCCGGCCGTCGCGCCACTTCTTGCAAACAACAAATCTCCTTTCTTCAACAAATACGGTTCCGCCTTTGTTGGTGGCAAAGAACGAAAAGTGTCAGGCCTTAAATTACCATCTTCATCGATATCTGTTATCCTGATATATCTTGGATATGATTCGTCTTCGCTCTCTGCACTCTCATTTGCGCCATACATTAAACTGGCATTTAGCAGGTATTTAAGTTTCCTCACCTCCCAATGTTCCGGCACCTCACCAATCCATTCCACGCCGTTGTCCTTCATTTTCGCGTTGGGGTTGAGGCCTTTGGTTACGGCGCGGTTGATGATGATTTGCTTGCGCTCGTTCAAGAGGTCGATCATCTTCTGCTGCTGCGCTATGGCGGCGTCTATCTTCGCCATTTTTTCATCAAGATATTCTACAATCGCATCTTGTTCTTTGCGTGGCGGCAGCAACGAAACGACTTGGCCAAAATCATCAGTGTACATACGCCATCTCGAAGGTATCACTCCCGTTGAGTGTCTGGCAAACTCCGCCAAATAAAGAGGTGTTTTGTACAGATAATGAAGATATTTAGGATTGGAATCTTTTGTAAGTTTATAAACACAATATGCCGGACTGACTATTCCATCAAATTTTGAAACGCCCAAACCACCCATCCAAGCAAGCATTATATTTATAACGAGGTCATTCTCTGAAACAATTTTGTATCCTTTCAAAGACTCACTTCTTGAATCGCCTTTTGCGGGGGTAATGCCATCGTATTGCGAAACAGACAATAATTCTTCATTTCCGTTCTCCGAGATAGAAAACGACTCTTTCCATAAGTACTTGGATTTAATCATTTCCCAATGGCTTGGGATCTCTCCGAGCCATTGCACGCCGCTGTCCTTGTATGTATCGTATCGTTGCATAATCTAATTCGTTTGTATGACTTTCCAATGCCCGCCTTTGGCAGCACCCACCCTTTCGATAATGCCATCTGCCCGAAGTTGGCGTATGATTTTTTTTACGCCGCTTTCCGAAAGCCCCGTAATGGCTTGCAAATCCTTAATGGTAACAACCGGATTATCACGCATGGCCGAAATGATTTTCTGGTTACTTTTTTGGTTACTTTTTTGGTTACTTTTCACCATTTCATCCAACGCCTCTTTCAAACAGCCCAACATGAAAACAATGAAGGGTGTGCTCGACGCCTCATGGTCGCTTTTCATAATGGCAGCATAATACTCCTGTTGGTGCTCCTTGACGATGGTTTCCACCGGTATCCATGCGAAGATGGGTTTCCATTGCATCAGAAGCAACGTTTGCCACATTCGTCCCAAGCGTCCATTGCCGTCGGCAAATGGATGGATAAACTCAAATTCATAATGGAACACGCACGAACTGATGAGCGGGTGAGTTTTAGTGGTTTTCACCCAGTCAAGCAATTCGCCAATAAGCAGTGGTACTCGTTGGGCAGGTGGTGCCATGTGGATGCACACCTCGCCGTTAAACACGCCAACGCCCCCTGAACGAAAGCGTCCACATTCACGAACAAGGTCAGTCATCATCAGTTTATGTGCCTTCAGCATATCTTTCTCCTTATACGGATTCAGTTCCAACATCAATTCGTAAGCATCAATGGCGTTTTTCACCTCCTGTATCTCGTTTGGTGCGCCAAGTACACGCTTGCCTTCCACGATGGCCGTCACTTGATCCAACGATAACGAATTGTTCTCGATAGCCAGCGATGACTGGATGGTCTTAATACGGTTTTCCCTACGCAACTGTGGTGTCGGCAGTTGCCCGGCCGAGGCCGTAAGATGCCCCACTTTTTCGGCAATCTCCGCAACAAGTGTCGTGATTTCGTCAGTTATCGTAAACGGCGGGACGTATGTTGGTTCTGTGTTTTTGGCCATATTACATCAGATTAAACAGTGACTGTATAAACCCTTGGCTCTGGCGGTCGAGTTCGAGGATGTCGCGCTCGTTCTCTTCCAAGGTGCGCAACGGAACGGGCTTGTAGAAATACTTGTTGAACGAGATTTCGCAGCCTATCTTGGTCGGTGGAAGGTTGATCCAAGCATCGGCCACGTATGGACGCACCTCGCGCTGGAAGTATTCGTAGATGTCTTCCTTCACGGGAATCTTCTCCGTGTCGCGCAAGTCGCTGTCGCTTTCATATTCAACATATTGGCACACATAACTACCCTTCTCGCCAGGGTAATAGCCGTAGTCCGACAGACGCTTTTCGTCCACACCGAAGGTGGCCAGCAGTTTCTCTACCTCTTTGCTGCCAACCTTGTGTTGCTTCTTGACGACGGGAGCAGCCTCGGGGTCGGTCACCGACATGGCGCGGGCGATGGCATTCAACTTGTTGCCTTTCACGTCCATCTTCAACGCCTTGGCCGCAGCCTCAATCTTGGCGATAAACAGGTTGTAGTCCATGAAGGCTTCCGTGCCGATGGCATGCATCAGTTGCTTGGCCGCATCCATCAAGTCGCGGCGGCCCTGCCATTCCTTGACGCTGATGAGTTTTGCCAACTTCTTGTCGGTCAGCTTTATCTCGTTGTCGTTCAAATACTCCTTAATGTCCGGGATTTCAGCGTCCAAACCTTCAAACACTTGATTGCCGTATGTCTGATACAGCCATTTTGAAAGTTCGAGTTCGCCATTGTCGTAAAGCAACTCATCAATTTTCAAGGCGTTGAACTGACTCTTCAAGCGCAACGGCCGCTCGATGGTGACGTTGTAGAAGCGGAAGTCGTCGCCGTCGAAAATCTTGGAGGCCACCTTGTCGCCATCAGCTTCCTTTTCCACGAAGTCCATGTAGGTCTTCAGGATGGTCGAACGATGTTCGGGCGTGATGGTGCAGTTGCGTGAGCCTTGGTTTTTCCTCAATTTTTCAAAGGCCTGCGAAGCGTCGATCAGTTGCACCTTGCCTTTGCGGTTTTCGGTTTTTTTGTTGGTGAGCAGCCAAACATAGGTAGTGATGCCTGTGTTGTAGAAGATGTTGTTCGGCAATTGGATGATGGCATCCACCAAGTCATTCTCAATCAGATAGCGACGGATGTTGCTCTCGCCGCTGCCTGCATCGCCCGTAAACAACGACGACCCGTTGTGAATGGAGGCAACGCGGCTGCCCTGGGGCTGGAACTCCAAAGGTTTCATCTTGTCGACTTCTTCGAGCATAAACAGCAGTTGTCCGTCGGAAGTGCGTGGTGTGCTGTCAAGCACCTCTTCTTCGCCGGCGAAATTGGTCAACGGCAGTTCAAAACGGTGGTCGAGCAGCGTCTTCTCGTGGTAAATCTTCTCCTTGTCGGTCTTCCACGACTTGCCGTATGGCGGATTGGTGATCATATAGCCAAACGACTTGTCTGAAAAGGCGTTGTCGGTGATGGTGTTGCCCAAGTGCATCCCACCTGGGTCGACGCCCTTGATAATCAAGTCGGACTTGCAAATGGCGTATGTCTCCGGGTTGATTTCGGTTCCCGACAGTTGGATGGCCGCGCTCCTGACACCGATATCCATAAGGTATTCACGGCTTTCCGTCAACATTCCACCAGAGCCACATGCCGGGTCATACAACGAAATAATCTTGGGGAGGTTGTCCTTCACGGGTTCAAAAACGAGATGCGCCAAAAGCGAAATGGCATCGCGGGGCGTGAAGTGTTCGCCTGCTTCCTCATTGTTCTCCTCGTTGAAGCGACGCAGCAACTCCTCAAACACAGTGCCCATGCCGATGTTGGTCATGGCGGGCAGCATGATGCCATCGGGGTCTTTCACCTCCTTGTCCGTCAGGTTGATGCGCGGGTCGGTGATTTTCTCGATGATGGACAAGAGCCGGTCGTTGTCGGCCAACTTGCGCGCTTTGCTGTAGTATTCGAAGTTCTTCAGCACATCGCGAACGTTCTCGCTATAGCCGTTGAGGTATTCGATGAAATTGTCGTAAAGGATGTCGTTGTTGTCCGAAGCTTGCGATTTCAAACGATTCAATGTCCATTTGCTGGTATTGAAGT
>Ga0247611_10011405_pt1 | contig 10262 bp, 13 predicted proteins | sample 177DNAGHGhighgp2_FD_192422 | JGI IMG/M metagenome (GOLD analysis project Ga0247611, IMG submission 192422) | Sheep rumen microbial communities from Palmerston North, Manawatu-Wanganui, New Zealand - 1770 DNA GHGhigh gp2 | ecosystem: Host-associated > Mammals > Digestive system > Stomach > Rumen... | reverse complement strand
GGTGCTTATGGCGAGACCTAGAAAGGAAATTGATAAAGAGGAGTTTGAGAAATTGTGTGCTCTTCAATGTACATATACAGAGATATGCGCATGGTTTGATGTGACCGACAAGACACTGAATACATGGTGTAAACGTGTGTATGATATGAGTTTTTCCGAGATATTCGCAATAAAAAGGGAAAAAGGAAAAATATCACTCAGAAGATCGCAGTTTCAATTAGCACAGAAAAATGCACCAATGGCAATCTTCCTTGGAAAGAACTACTTAGGTCAGAGAGATTCTATCGAATATGAGGACAAGGATGCGATCAATAAACTGGATCAGATACTTAAGAGTATGAGCGATAAAGCAAAGGATGAAAAGAATGGAGATTGAATTATCACCAAAACAGAATGAATATATCTGTAATGCTAACCACAGATGGAATCTTAAAATCGGTGCTGTAAGATCGGGTAAGTCGTTTGTTGATATTGCGAACACTGTACCAAGACGATTAAGAGCAGGACATGGTAAAACAGGACTTAATCTAATCTTGGGAGTATCGAGAGAAACCATTGAACGTGACGTACTGCAACCCATGAGAGAGATCTACACAGACAGGCTGATTGGTACTATCAATGGGCGTAATATCGCAAGAGTCTGCGGGGAAGATGTTTATTGTCTTGGTGCAGAGAAGATCACACAAGTTGCCAAAATACAGGGTATGTCTGTAAAGTACTGCTATGGAGATGAAATTGCGAAGTGGAATCCAGAAGTATTCACTATGTTGCAATCACGTCTTGATAAGCCCTACTCTGTATTTGATGGAGCGTGCAACCCGGAGAGCCCGGGTCATTGGTTAAAAGCATTCATCGACAACCCTGATATAGACAGTTATATTCAACATTATACCATCTTCGACAACCCATTCCTTCCACAAGATTTCATCGATAACCTGTGTAAAGAGTATGCAGGAACCGTCTACTACGACAGATACATTCTGGGCGAGTGGGCGTTGGCAGAGGGATTGATTTATCCCATGTATGAGAGTGCGTTGGAAGATGCACCTGATACCGATGCAAGCGAGTACGTTCTTTCCATTGACTACGGAACACGAAACGCCTTTGCAGCCCTGTTGTGGGAAAGACATGGGCACACTTGGTACGCCACAAAAGGGTACTACTACTCCGGCAGAGAGACAGGAGTAAACAAGACGGATGAAGAGTATGCCGCTGACCTTGACAAATTTGTTGAGGGAATACCGGGAAGAATCAAGACAATCATAGATCCTTCGGCGGCATCCTTTATCACGCTGTTAAAAAAAAGGGATTGGTGCAAGCCTGTGCCTGCTGACAACAACGTATTAGACGGAATCCGTGAGACTGCAAGTGCAATGCAGTTGGGCAGAATCAAGGTGTCTCCATCCATCAAGGAATGGAAGAAAGAAGCACAGGGGTATGTGTGGGATGAGAAGGCCGTCGATGAAGAAAGACCGATAAAAGAAAATGACCATTGCTTGACGGGAGATACAATTGTAAATACAGAACATGGGGAAAAGCCGATATCTGAAATGGTTGGAACGTCAGGGAAAGTGTGGAGTTACAACACGGGAACAGGCATTGCTGAGTTAAAACCGTATCATGATTGCAGGTTGACACAAAAGCAAGCGGAAATTTATGAAATTGAAACAACTGACGGGCGTTTTATCCATTGCACAAGCAAACATCCGATATTGACAGAGCGAGGCTATGTGCTGGCAAAAGACCTTTTAGAATCAGATAAAATTATTGACATTTCCGATAGTACGAGTATTTCCTCCGTTAAAATAAAGGCAATCCGAAAAATCGGGAAAGCTGATGTTTACAACATGGAGGTCGAGGACAACCACAATTTTGCAATTGAGGGAGGCTTGATTGTTCATAATTGCATGGATTCCACACGCTACTTCGTTCGCACCATGAAGATCGCAAGGCACAAGACACAATATCAATCAATCTACATGTAAAGGAGTGAAATCATGTTAACCTATCAAGATTTAGTAGAAGCTGATAACAAGATGGATTTTGTTTTGAAGTGCATCAACGAGCACAGAAGCTCTAAAGAGTACCAAATTGCAAAGATAGCAGACGAATACTATCGCAGACAGAACACCACAATTGTACAGTTCCAGAAGATTCTGTACACATTACAAGGAAAACCTGTTGTGGATAACTTTTCTCCCAATTACAAGCTTTGTAGTGGCTTTTTTAAGATATTCACAACGCAAAAAGTGCAGTATTTGCTATCAAATGGCGTTTCATGGAACGATGAAGCCACTGCTGACAAGCTTGGCGCAGATTTTGACACCAAATTGCAAAAGGTAGCGAGGTACGCAAAACGTGGTGGGAAAGCGTACGGATTTTGGAATTTTGATCACCTTGAAATCTTCAAATTACAGGAGTTCAAGGAATTGCTAGACGAGAACACCGGAGCAGTCAGAGCCGGTGTCAGATTCTGGCAAATTGACGACACGAAACCATTAAGAGCCACACTTTATGAAGAAGATGGATACACAGAATACATCTGGAATGAGCGTACAGAAGATGGAAAGAGAATCCACGAAGGACAGATTCTTGAAGACAAGAGAGCATACAAGCTAATCTCAAGAGGAACAGAGATTGACGGAATGGAGACGGTTGACGGAGAGAATTATCCGGGCTTCCCTATCGTGCCTTTATGGAACAATGAATTTGCGGACAGTGATCTTTTAGGAATGCGGGAAAATATTGACTGCTACGATCTGATTAAAAGTGGATTTGCGAACACCGTTGATGAAGCTTCAATGCTTTACTGGACAATCTCAAACGCCGGCGGTATGGATGATGTAGACCTTGTTAAGTTCATCGAGCACATGAAAACGGTAAAGGCAGCAGTTGTGGAGGATGACGGAGCAAGGGCAGAGGCACATACACTTGACCTTCCGTATCAGTCACGAGAAGCAATTCTTGACAGACTAGAATCTGATATGTACCGAGACAGTATGGCATTTAACCCTAATGAGGTTATTGGTGGTGCTAATACAGCTACGCAGATCAAGGCAGGATATGAGGCACCTGATGATGATGCAGACGAATTTGAGTTCCAATTGATTGAATTTTTAAATGGAATCCTTATACTTGCCGGAATTGATGATGAGCCGACATTCACACGGTCAAGAATCGTGAACACACAGGAAGAGATTTCCACATTGTTGCAGGCCGGAGAGTATCTGCCCGGCGATTACATCACAGAAAAAGTGTTGACATTGCTTGGTGACGTTGACAAGGTGGATGAGATTTTGAATATGATTGACGAGGAAAGTGCGAGGAGGTTTGACGCATGGCAGACTATGGGAGAGAGTACACAGACCGGGAGCTTGCAGACCTTGAGCGAAGAATAGCAAAAGAATACGGTATTGCTTTGAAAAGTGTGAGAGAAAAGCTTAAAAAGGTTCTATCACATTTTTCTAAGCAAGACGAAGAAATGAAAAGTCGGTTCGAAAAAGGTGATATAACAGAAAAAGAGTGGATAGAGTGGAGAGAAAAAACCATTCTAAACAGCAGAGAATACCATGATTTTTTAAATGATGTTGCTTCGGATTTTGTGATGATTGACAAACAAGTGATTGAAATGGTTGGCGTGACGTGTGTTGCGTTGTGGCTATTTAACCGTAATTGGAGCCGTTTTGCAATCCAAAAAGATTCAGGGTACAATTTGTCCTTTAAACCATTAAAAGGCCAAAATAAGGCAAAAAAGGGCGTTAAAAAGGTAAACACTGCAAAGGCTATGAAGTGGAATCGTGACGTTATCCACAGTGCTGTCTATAGCAGTATGAAGCAGGGGAAGAGTATCCCACAGATTACATCGGACCTGTCAAAAGCAACAGGCAGAACATCAAGCTCTGCTATACGGATTGCCAGGACGACGGTAACGGAAATTGAGAATGATGCACGCTATGAATCTATGGTTGAAGCAAGGGAAAAGGGTCTTGATATCCGCAAACGTTGGCTTGCAACATTAGACCAGCGAACAAGAACGTCACACAGATATTTGAATGGAGTAATCATTGACATCGAAGACAAATTTGAAAATGATTTGCTTTACCCGGGGGATCCTGATGGTGAGTATGCAGAAGTAGTGAATTGCAGATGTTGTTTGCAGTGGCACATTGTATCCCACACTTACTATGACGATCAGTGGTCGAGACTTCCGTCCGGAATGACGTATGATGAATGGTTGAACGCAAAGCCTGTGCGAAAGAAGGTGAAGTGATGGAGGTTAGAGTGGTCAGTAATGTTGCAAAAGTAGGACAGCTCCTTGATGCGGCAATAGAGAACGCATTAAGCGACATGGGAATGGTGTGTTCCCGGTATGCACAGGACAAAGCACCGGTTTACACAGGAAGACTTAGGAATTCGATTCGTTACGAGGTTAAAAAAAGCGAAGATGCGTTGATTGTGGGAACAGACGTGAACTATGCCGGCTTCGTTGAGCTTGGAACCAGTAGGCAGAAACCGCAGCCATACTTACGTCCGGCAGTCGCAGACCATATTGACGAATACCGGGCGATTGTAAAAAGGAATTTAGAAAGCTAAGAATAAGAGCCATACATATCTGTATGGCTTTTATTATGCCCAAATTTCAATTTTTATTGCATTTGCATAGATTTATACCTTTTGATGAAAATATTTCAAATTTAAACGTTTATATTACAATTCTCTTTTTAGGTGTCCACATACTATGCCGAGGGCTTAAAAAAGTGAATTTTGCCTATTAGTCGCAACTAACTATACAGAACAAACGTTCTTTTGTGAGTGAGTGAATATTCATTCACTTAATTTTATTAAGTCAATTCGAAAAATCTTGCCAAAAAATGTACATTTTGTGTAGGTTTTTGTAGGGTTGTGTAGATTCAATGTACATTTTATGTACATTATTTTAGCGATTATACATTTAGTTGCCTATATATATTATATATTATATATTATATATTATATATATATATTATTATTATTTATATGTATAGTTTACTATGTACAAAATGTATAAATGTAATAAAAAAACAGAAAAGTCCTATATAAAGAGTATGAATATATAAGAATACTTTCTGGAAATGTACGTTTTATGTACATTCGAAAAAATAATGTACACAGAATCGATTTTTTGCTTGAAAAAATGTGATTACATTTCTGTTTTGCTTGCAAAAATGTGGGATTCGATTTATAATGGTTGCATAAATGTGGGATTTTACCCGCAACTCTGGAAACGAAGTATTGTTTTTAAGAAAAGGAGAATAGAAAATGAGTTTATCGAGGAAGTTCTTATCGGCAATGGGAATTGAAGAAGAGAAGATTGAGCAGATTATTGAAGCTCACACAGACACAGTTAATGCTCTCAAAGAAGCGAGAGACACCTACAAGGCAGATGCAGACAAGCTGGGTACTGTGGAAAAAGAGCTTGAAAAAGCAAAGGAACAGTTAAAAGCCGCCGGATCTGACGAGTACAAGGAAAAGTATGAGAAGGTCAAAGCTGATTTTGACACCTTTAAGGCAGATGTGGAAGCAAAGGCGAGCAGAGCGAAAAAAGAAGATGCTTACAAGGCTATTCTTAAAGATGCCAACATTCCGGAAAAGCACTATGCGAAGATTCTCAAGTATTCCGACATTGACGGATTGGAATTTGACGATAAGGGCGAACTCAGCAACAAATCAGAATTGCTCAAATCCATCAAGGAAGAGTGGGGAGATCACATTGAACAGACAGGGACACAAGGTGCCAATGTTCAGAACCCTCCTGCAAACGGTGGAAAAAGCAAGATGACGAAAGATGAAATCATGCAAATTAAGGACAGAGCAGAGCGACAGAAAGCGATGCTAGAGAACAAAGATTTATTTTTACAGTAAAGGAGAGATATTATGCCAGCATTAGACAATTTGACTACTGCGAGCGATATGAAGAAGATTCGTGAAGTTGACTTTGTGAACCAGTTCACTCACGGTTCGCTCGCAAAATTGATTGAAGTATTAGGAGTAACAAGAAAGATCCCAATGATGGAGGGTACTACCATGTACACATACTCCATGAGTGGAGAGCTTGCAAACGATGGTTCGGTTGGAGAAGGCGAGATCATTCCGTTAACAGAGATTGAGCAGGTAAAGACACCTGTTGGAGAGATTACCCTTGGCAAATGGAGAAAGGGCGTTTCTGCTGAGGCAATTAAGAAGAGTGGCTATGATGTAGCTGTTAATGAGACAGATGCAAAGCTGTTGTCACTTGTGCAGCAGAAGGTAAGAGCAGATTTGTTCTCATTTTTGAACGGCACAATCACAGGTGCAACAACCGTAACAGGTGTGGGATTACAGAAAGCACTTGCTAACGCATGGGGTCAGTTGCAGGTGTTGTTTGAGGATGATACAGCACAGGCAGTTTACTTTTTGAATCCGCTTGATGTTGCGGCTTACCTTGGCACAGCAAGCATCACAGTTCAGACTGCATTCGGCATGAACTATATCGAGGATTTCCTCGGGTTGGGTACTGTAATCACTTCAAGCAGAATCACACAGGGCACATTCCTTGCAACCGCAAAAGAGAATTTCATCATGTATTACCTTACAATGAATGGCGATGTAGCAAAGGCATTCAACCTTACTGCTGACGAGCTTGGATACATTGGTATTGCATCCGGCATCCAGAATACTGAGAGAGCACAGATTGAATCACTTGTTATGAGTGGTATCCAGTTCCTTGTTGAGTACGCTTCAGGCGTAGTCAAAGGCGAGATTGACGATTCTTTTTAAAGGACCTGACTCTTGGCGCAGAGAGTCAGGGCACAACCATCTATGGCGCGTTAGTATCTGATTTGCAAGGCTCTGACGTAAAGGTTGAGAATGGCAAGGTAACAGGTACTTTGAAGTATTATGATACTCCGGGCGAAATCGTTGACTATTGGGGACCTGGTAATTTCTTAGCGTTTAAGATTAGCGGCGAGGATTCCAATACTACTAAGACTATGGTAGGTCTTGAGCCTTCCGAGGGAAGCGGTCTTGTGGACATCCACGGTGATCCGGACATGAACGGTATCGCAAAGATTACTGATCCTAAGACACAGAAATTTAAGGTAATTCAGACCGACAATGCTGGTCATAAGAACGTGCAGTATTATGATCTGTCCGGGCTGACGCTTGAAGAGGAGGCTTAGTATGAGCGTAGTAATTGCAAAACCTGTAGGGGGCGGTAAATCCGCTCCCCAGCCTAATACCACGAAAAAGAGTGGAAAGAAGGAGAAATAACTATGTACAATTCAGTATGCAGGGAACTGAACAATTATTTTGAAAGAAAGAAGCTATTCGGATTGATGAAAGTCGAAAATGGTGTCCTTGTTAGCCCCCTCACAGCCAATATCCAGCAAGGGCAATACTTCCGGATTGTCGGAAGTGTGTTGAATGATGGTATCTATCAATTCCCTGCTACTGATTTGAAGAATGAGGAAGAGTTTGAAGGCTCCTTGTGGCTGTTGGCTTTTCCTGTTGACTTTGTGGCTTTGGTGTCTGATATTGAAGAGTGGCAAAAGAAGAACGGTGCAGTAGATTCTGCCGCAATGAGTCCGTTTGCGTCAGAGAGCTTCGGTGGGTATTCGTACTCGAAGGGTGCGAGTGACACAAGCAAAGGTGCAAATACATGGCAGGGTGCTTTTAAGTCACGCCTTAACGCATTTAGGAGGATGAAAGGTATATGAGTCTGCTGTCGGAATCGCTGGAAAACTGCATAATGATGGACAAACGAACATCACTTGATGAGTACGGGAGCTTTGTGACGGAGTATGTACCCGGTGCAGAGTTCTCTGCTGCAATTGTGCGTAACACGTCTTTACAGGGCAAAATAGCAGAAAAAGAAGGTGTGAAGGACATTTATACCATTACGACAGAAAAATCGCTTATTTTGGCGTTTGGGGACGTTTTTATGCGTATGTCAGATGGCAATCTGTTCAAGGTCACTACGAACAGCACTGACAGAAAGACACCGGCGAGTGCAAGCCTTAACATGCGAAAGGTCTCTGCTGAGGAGTACACGCTTCCGACAGGAGGTGTTGCAAATGGATAAAGCACAAGCATTGAATAGCTTTTGGAACTCTTTTGGCTTGTCTGCCTATGATGAGAACACGGTACCTAAAAACGCACAGATGCCATACATCACATACAATGTGAGCACAGGAAGGATGGATGATCTTATCCTTCTTTCTGCGTCACTGTGGTATCATGAGACATCATGGAAGAATATTCAAAAGAAAGCAGAGGAGATCGCAAAAGCGATTTGCAACTCAAAGATAATCAAAATTGATGGTGGATACCTGTATATCTCGCAGGGTTCACCTTTTTCTCAAAGGATGTCAGACGAAAACCCTGATATCCGGCGAATATACTTGAACTTAACGGTTGAATTTTTTACAGAAAGTTAGGAAGGAGAAATGAAATGGGAAGATTTACAGTTATTTCCGAAGACGCTTTTGACACGTTGCAGGTAGATGCAGGAGTTCTGTTGTCACGCTTTGACCCAGCGAATCCAGTCAGACCGAACAGCGAAGACATTATCGCAACCACCACAGGGGGGATTAATCCGACGTGTGTTCCGACATACTCTGATTTGGCGGAGGATGTGGATAATGCGGCAGTGAATTTGAAGGAATACAAGCATCTTGATTCTTGGGCTTGTGCAATGGCGTTTACGACGCTTAAATTTAACGCTGACAACATTGCTTGGTCATTGGGTGCATCGGAGAAGACAAACGGTGCAAACTACACAAAGATTGTACCGAGAAGAGACGTAAAGCAGTCTGATTTTAAGGATATTTGGTGGGTTGGAGATAAAGCAAACGGCGGTGCTGTTGCGATTAAGCTTGAGAATGCACTGTCAACAGCAGGCTTGTCCATTCAGACCACGAAGAATGGGAAAGGCACAAGTGCTGTCACGCTGACCGGTCATGTGTCTGTGACAAATCAGGACAAGGTGCCTATGGAGTTCTACGACATCGAGATTGACGATGTAGACACCTTCAGAGTAACGCAGAATCTTGTGGGTGTAACATCGTCTTATACTGACAGCTATGCACAGGAAGGTGATTCGCTTGAGATTACGCTTACAGCATCTGAGGGAACCATCAGCACTGTTGTGGTCTTAATGAATGGTGAAGATGTGACCGAAGATACTTATGATGCAGGTGTGATTACCATTGCAAGTGTAACCGGTGACATAGTAATCACTGCAATTGCAAGTTAAAAAAAGGAGAATAACACATGAAGAATTTAGCGAACTGCACACCAAAAGAGTTTTTGGTACAAACAAATAGAATCCGAAAAAAAGCCGAAAAATGGCTCAAAGACATTGACCTTGCAGGCATCCGGGCAAAAGCCCCGGTGCTTGAGGAAATCAAGGAAGGAATGTCAGAGTCAGAGATTGCAGATGTAATGTCAAGGAATAAAAAGGCATTACAAGAGCAAGCATTGAACAATTTTTCTGAAATTCTTGACGGAATGCTGGAAAAAGATGTAGATGGAACGCTTGAGCTTTTGGCTTTAGTCAATTTTGTGGATCCGAAAGATGTAGACAACCACAGCATGGCTGAATATCTGACAAACGTTACTGAATTGATTCAGGATGAGGCGGTGATTGGTTTTTTTACGTCATTGATGCGATTGGTGCAGAGCAATTCTTCGAGTGTTGCCAAGAAATAAGGCTTGACCTTTTAGATTTGTTCGGAAAGGGGTATGTAATTGAACATTGCATATCCCTTTTTTCGAAGAAACAAATTGAAAAAGCCTATCGCATCTATGTTACCGATTGCTTGAAAGCAATCGCAGAAAACACGACACATTTAATGAGTTTTGAAGGCGTGATTGATGTAGGCAGTCACATGGAGTCACGGTTTGCCGACATCATAGACTTTGAGAAAAAGAAAAAGATAGAAGAGTTTGAAAAGAAGTCCACAAATCAGATTGTGGACGAGATTTGGAATGGTATGAAAGGAGGTAAAAAGCATTGAATTTGTTGAAGTTATTTGTAAAGCTTGGCATAGATGACAGCGAGTACAAAAAAGGAATTGCAGATGCAGAGGCAGACGCAACATCGAAGGGCGGTAAGATTGCAACAGCACTTGGCGTAGTAGGCAAGACCGTTGCGGCAGGCGTCGCAGTTGCAACCGGAGCAGTGGCGGCGTTAACAAAGCAATCTGTTGCGGCGTATGCAGAACAGGAACAGTTGATAGGCGGTA
>Ga0247611_10011404_pt1 | contig 10263 bp, 15 predicted proteins | sample 177DNAGHGhighgp2_FD_192422 | JGI IMG/M metagenome (GOLD analysis project Ga0247611, IMG submission 192422) | Sheep rumen microbial communities from Palmerston North, Manawatu-Wanganui, New Zealand - 1770 DNA GHGhigh gp2 | ecosystem: Host-associated > Mammals > Digestive system > Stomach > Rumen... | reverse complement strand
GTTTCAATGTTCTTGGGAGACTATATAGATGTGTCAATAGAAATTATTCAGATGGAAAATGGAGAATAGAATGTTGCTGCAGTGATGTATCACCATGTTATGGATTTCTTCTTAGAACTCATGAACCATTTAAGACTGAAACTGAAATGATGGAATCAATTAACGGTTTAATTGAAAACATCGATTATTGGATGGATAAGAAATGGGATGACTATTTTGTGTAAAAAATATATCAATTTAAATAATATATGAAACTATTAAAGGCTATCTTTGGTCAACTCAAGACCGTTCTAATTCATAAATACTGGGTATTCTATTATTGCTGTAAACTTGGAATACCTTGGCAGGGAATCACTCATGACCTGTCTAAGTTCTCGTGGACTGAGTTCTCAGAATCCGTCAAATATTACCAGGGAGGAACTAAGTCACCTATCCCTGTCATAAAGGAAAAGAATGGGTATAGCAAGGCGTGGCAGCATCATAAAGGACATAACCCGCATCATTATGAATACTGGACAGATAATTATGACAGTGGGACTACTTATATAGAGATTCCCGAGAAATATGTGCTGGAGATGGTGGCAGATTGGATAGCTGCTGGCAGGACATATGCTAAGAACAATGGAAAGTCATTCACAGTAGATGATGAAATAAAATGGTGGAATGACTGTAAAGACTCTAAGTTCATTCATCCAAATACTAAAGATTTAATTACTAAGTGGTTATATATATTAAGAGAATATGAACATTAATTATAAAATATTATGACTGAAAAACAGAAATATAATGAAGCTACTAAATACCGTAGGTATAGAGAGAGCTGCGGAGTGGATAATCCTGTATATCTTATAGAGATTGAGGATGGTGTATATGAGGGATTAGAAAAAGGATATGATTATGCTGCACAAGAAATTTATAAGTGGCTTGAAGAGAACATTGAAGAAAATCTCTCTATAATAGCAGATGGTACTGTATCTGTGAGTTTTACTCCGTTGCTTGAAAAATATAAGGAAAGCTTTTTAAAAAATTAAACTTTCAGATAAGAAAATATATTAATTAATATAATTATTAAATTTAAAAGTATGAAAAAATTTTTATTGCTTATCGTAATGGCTGTAATTGGTTTTACTGCAAGCGCTAACAGTATTTGGTTCAGGGCATATAGTTATGCAATCAAATATAAGACTGATTATAACCGCAATAATTCACAGGGATGGTCAAATTTTCAGAAATGTAATGTTGACATTGAATTCAAGATGGATGATGATTTTATTATAATCTACAGTAATAAGACGCAGATTTATGGCATTTATGAAAACGCCGGAACATATACTGATGCTGAAGGCGGTAAGCAGCAGGGATATTATGTTCTTGATCAGGATTATGATAAAGGAATGATTCGTCTTCGTATTGCTAGGGACGGCACATCACAGCTTTATGTAGATTTTAATGATGTTGGATGGGTATATAATGTTGTAAGAAAATAAAATCATGACAAGTTTTATAATCAGTATATTATTAGTTGCTGTGATATTTGGAAGCGCTTTATATGATATATATAGACAATCAAAGAAAAATAAGAAATGACTGCATGTGAATTAATAGAATTTCTAGCTAAGAATGTTGCTCAGCTTGGTGATAGTCCCGTAAGTATCGCTTATAAGAATGGCGTGAAGTTTACTAAGATTGATAAGTTAAAATTTACAGTAGATATTGATGTAAACGGTAAATCTGAAAATAGTATTAAAAGAAATTCCAAAAAATGAACAAGAATGAATTTTTAATTAAACTTAAAGAATTAAAGGATAAGGGATATTCTAAAAACTTTAAAGATGATGAAACCATAAATTCCGATGGTACACATGAGTTTTATAAAGTTATAGAATATGCGGATGATAAACATGGAGATAGACGGCCCATCAACCAGGTAATTCTTAAAGTATATAATTTTGAGAAATATGCTGATAGAGTGCCGGGAGATTCTTATTATTCATTTGAACCTATAATAATGTTCTCAAGGGATATAGATGAACGTATAGATCTTCATGTTCATTTTCCTGAACATTCTATAGAATTCATTGAAAGGAAAGCGAGACAATTCGGAGAATGGTGCAAACAATATATGAATGAATAATTATGGATAAAGAAATTATAACTGTATGCCCATTTTGCGGCGAAAAAAATATTATTAAAGTCAATTCAGAAGATTTTGACAAATGGCAGAATGGCGGATTAATTCAAGATTGTTTTCCATATCTTTCTTCTGATGAGAGGGAATTATTAATGACAGGTATCTGTCCTAAATGCTGGTTTGATACTTTTAATGACTTAGATGATTGAATATTATGATAGAAGATATAAATATAAAAATAAAAAATTTGGAACTTAGAAAAGTTTATGAAGATTTTTCTAAATATAAATATGAAATCGTTAAATGGGTGAAAAGCGATCGGGGCGATTATTGTTATACTATAGCTTTTATCGATATAGACAAAAAAGATAACGAGTTTGATGTACGATCAACCGGTATGAGGCCATGGGATTTAGAAAAAGAAGAAAAAGAATATTTTGATAATCTTATTAGGATATTTAATTTTATCGTCCGCGGAAAATTTATTTCAGATGCAGATTAAAAAATGGAGGTTAACTGATTAACCTCCATTTTAATTTTTTATTATTTCATTGTTCTAACCATATATTTATATATATAATCTTCAATTCCCATTACATGTGTTCTTACTATTGAATTCTGTCCTTTTTCTGATACAAGATATTTAAGATCATCTATATCATTAAAGAAGAAATTCTCTGTGAGCACACCGGGAATACCAAGCTGTTTAGCGTTCCAGATAACAGAAAAATTAGATTCCTGATCAGGATCTCCGTCAGTCGTATTTTTTCTGATATTTCTACCATCCTCTTTTACAAAGTATTCATCTGCATATGTATAAATACAATCTGCTAATTTATCGGATTTATCTTGTCCTTTAGTTGTATAGATGCACCATCCTTTGGCATTTGCCCAGCCATTGTCTTTTGCTGGAGCGGCATTGCTATGGATACTTATAAAAATGCAGTTTGAAGAACCATATTCTTTAACATATTTTTTAGTCGCCGTATTAATTTCAGTCAAACCATTTCCGCTTACCTGCATAATTTCATCAACCATCCATCCTCTTTCTTTAAGAGATGCTGTAATTTGTTTTCCTATGACTCTATTAGACATCCATTCATAGTATCTGTCTTTACCGAATTGTGGATATTGCTGGAAATATCTTTGATCAGTTTTACTTAATGTAGAGTATAAAGGAGAACATTTTCCAGGGGTTTTTTCTGAATGCCCATAATTTATGATTATATGGACGTATTGTTTAGGATTCTGCATTTTAGGATATTTTTCTTTATTCTCTCCTGATGAAACTGGCTTATCAATTATTTTGTTAAGTTCATTCCATGTCTTAGGTCCCACGATACCGTCAACTTCTAAATTGTTTTTCTTTTGAAATTCTTTAACGGCAGCATCAGTTTTAGGACCAAACGCGCCATCTGCGGTTAATCCTAACTTTTCTTGCAATTTCTTTACTTCGTCGCCTTTGCTTCCTAGTTTTAATATACTCATAAATTAAAAGGTTTATTTTAATATTTATAAATGAATAAGGGCTAAGAAATTTCTTAGCCCGTTAAAAATAAAAATATAAAAAATTACCTATGGAAAAATTACCTGTTTGTTTTTCTTCCTCTTTTTTTAGGTTTAATTTCTTCAGTAACTGGTGTTTCTTCCGGTTCTATATCCACTATATTATTGCCAGCGATCATTGAAGATTCTTCCGCTTCTTCTTTAGCGGCCTTTTCTTCTTTTATTTCTTCAACAACTTTTTCTGCTTCTTCTTTGGCTGGAACTTCTGTATCACCATTTGTTACTGGGCACGCAAAAATATTATCAGGATCATTTTCCTTTATTGTATTTTTGCCATTTGTCTTTTTCGATTTTTGTCCGAGAATAACATTACGGACCATCATATGTGTATAACCCATTATTATCTAATCTTTAATTTTTATTATTTATTTCTGTTTCATTGATGAATTCTTATATTTAACAATTTCCTGCATTGTCCAATACCCCTCTCCTATCTGTGTTACTTCTGGAACTTTTTCTGGGTGCTTAGAATATTCTTCACAATTCTTTAAATATAATTCCCAATCAAAATGAATATCATTTGTAATAGGTCTGCCATTAATAAATTCTATTTCTTCATTATTTGACTTCTGGGAACGTTTTTTTCTTTCCTTAGTAACTTTATTATTTTTAGGATTAATCTCCTTAGATTGAGATTCTGGGCTTTTTGATGATTCTATAATACATCTTTGATAATCCCAATCATTTTTTGCTAATAATTTCTGAGCGGATAATACGCTTATATTATTTTCTTTACTTAATTTTAATATTAATTTCTTTTTATCTTTTGTATCCATAAAAGAAAAATGATTATAAAATCCTTTATAATCATTTAACTGTTTGATATTAAATTAGTTTATTATATCCAAATAAAATCTATATGTGCTTGAGTAGCATCAAGATTAGCAAAATTTCTCCATCTTTCTATACCAAAGGTAGCAGTACTTGGATTATAAGAATATACAACTCCAAATTGAGCGTCATCATCGCTGACATCGCCACCACCCGCAGAAGTAGATATTACAGATTGATTTATAATTATATTTGGATTATTGAAAATATTACCATTTCCCCATAAACTGGTTATCCAATCAGAGATAGGAGAATTGGAATATGCCGCATTGTATCTAAATTCATAAAAACGTCCATTTGAATAACTGTTTATTCCTCGGAATCCATATATTTTTGTTCCTGCCGCTCCACGATAGGTAATATCAACATGTAAAATATTAATTCCAAATTTAGTGTCAAATTTAAATTTATATATATCATAATTATCATGATTAGGCACTTGTGTCTTACAATATACATAATTATTGCCTGTCGTATTTTCTACTACTTCAAATACATATACTGTTAAAGTTGAACTACAGCTTGGAATGGGTATATTGCTTACATAATATTCTTCGCTTGGATCTAACTGTACATTTTCTTTTGATATATAAGTATTTCCACAGGTTATTTTTGTTCTTAGAGGAATAGAAGCACCACTTGCTCCATTATTCAATATGAATTTTTTTCCATTACCGTTTAAACTAAAATCAGAGGTTACCAATTTATTACAAGTTAAAGTACCGGGGAATTGGGTATTATGCTTATCATCTAATAATACAGCTTCCGCGCCTGTATTTGCGAATTTTTTATCTCCAATACATGGATTAATTACACATGATAATATCCAGGCTTCGGGATTATTTGAAGCAGACGTTCCTATATCCGCCTGTTCAGAAGAGGCTGTATAAATTCTATAGCATTCATTGCCTACTGTACTGTTAAACCATGAATTATTAAATATAGTTCCGCTTAATGAAGATGTATTAGGATATCCTGTACTAGAATGTAATGGAAGTCTGCAGACCGCCTTAATATCATCTTCGCGAATCTGCGCCAGTGTATTGATATTATTAGTATAAGATTCTGTAGGAATTGTACCGAATGATGATGTGATATATTTTTTATTATACCAACTATTATTATTTGGATTATATGTACAGTTTGAATCTAATACCTCTATTATAAACCAGGCATGTTTAGAATCTGATGGATACTCCCTGCTGAAAAAACGGTCCCTTATCACTTTTGCAAACGCGTCTTTTCTTGTCATATTGGAAACTCCGGGAGAATTAAAGACCTCATAATATGTTGTCTGTCTTGCTATAATTCGTTGTACTCCGTCATCTCCGATATTTAATCGTAAGTCCATAAGAGGATTTCCATTGCTCACTTCTTTATATGTAGATAAATCTATCCACATACAATCATTTCTTCCCGCTTGTGAACTTATGACTGGGAATGTACCGTGATTCCAATATTTTAAATATGATAAATCTGGACCATTCGCCGCATTATTTCCGTCTGGATTAACAATAATTGATTTTCCGTCTTTGGGACTTTTTCCCCAATAATTTCTTCCTCCAATCCTGCTAGAAGGCACATCCCATTCAATATTAATAGGAGATCGATCTGGCCATGCGGCATTATTGCCAGAGGGCCATTGCCCAGAGAATAACATACGCGAATTTGCAGATATCCTAATAGGATTATATAATGTTAATTCATTTAATACTGCAGAATTTACATTGCTTGAACCATATATATTTTTCTGGGATGTTTCGCTGTTATTTATATATTCATTATTTTCTATGCTGAAATACGGTAAACCGTTTCGAAGATTATGTTTTATAGAGACATTATTATTAAATGTTCCTATATTATTAACAGTAAGATTATTAACAGTTATATCATCTGTAGTTGATACCGTATAACGGTTTATTCCGGCGGAAGGAGCTGATACAGCCACATTTATATTTGTTCCGGCAGCAACTTCGGCGCCGACAGTAATATATCCGGCACCTGTAATTTCATTTATTTGTGATTGTAAATAATTATGTTCATCTCTTAAATCTTCAACATATGCTATATTATATTGTGTTTCTGTCACGCCTTCTTGCCATAATGGACGATATCTTGTGTTTATCTCCCCTATAGTATAACTTGAACTTGAATATTGATAGTTCTTAGTTTTAAATATCCTAGTCCCTGCATTATTTGTTAATATATTGATATTGCCGTCATTAACTTCTATTTTATTTCCGTTTTTAGGATTTACCGAATCCCTTAATCTAATTACAGAAACATCTACAGTGACAGAAACTTTATTCCTGGCAGTTGTCGTGGTTACAACTTTTTTAGAAGTAGATACATCCCCAATGAATTTTAAATTGTCATAATTGAATTCTATAGAATCAACTATATTTTCATCTAAATTCCCAGTGTTTATTACATTCCTCATTAATTTTTCAAGAGGAGTAATATGAACATTCATTATAGAAACTTTTTGATTTGGAGACGGGAATTTAATTCCTTCTATAGCAGGTAACTGTATACTTGAATCCTTTCCATATTGCATATTCTCAATACGGGTAACTACTCCAAAGTTACAAATATCATTATTAATGGCCATTTGAGATTTGGCTGGATCATTTATATCTGTATCATTATTCAATAATACACTGGTATCGGGGTATTGCTTAGTATTATAGCCTTTACATATATAATTTCTGAAAACAGAATTATTCTGTGTAGAAGTATCATAGCTGTATACAATCATATTGCCTGTAACAGGATTCGCATATTCACCTGAATACTCCATGTTTTCAGGATTATCTATAGTCATTGAGGGAACAACATAGAATATATTGTTAGTTGAAGTAATCGGCCATATATTAGTTGAATTGGCGTCAATTATAGATACTGATTTTCCGACTTCAATAGGATGTGCCATTTATTATATTAATATAAAATATTTTAAATATTTATTTTATATATAATAAAGACAGCTTAATGATTATTAAGCTGTCAAAAAATCAGTGGGTGCATATATAAATCAAATAATTAAATCTGATTTCTTTTCTTTTTTACTTAATTTGTTTATTTCATCAATTTCTTCTTTTGACATCGGAGATAATGCCCCGCAGTTTCTGCAGATGAATACCTTATGTGGATAAAGAATATCTTCTTTTTCTCCTACCAATAAACCTGGAATTTTACGAAATTGCATCACAGGCGTAAAATTCTCAGATCCGCATTCATCACATTTAATTGTATCGTATTCAAATGGATTTACTTTAGGACGCGATGACATAGCATTAGCCATATCAATCATATCATTCATATTCATATCTTCTTTACTCATTTTCTGTTTCTTTTTTATTTTTTAATGCCTCTTTTTTCTTTATGTTTACTATATCAGATATTAAAGATTTAGATCCGAGAAACATATTCTCATTTTTTTGCTCATCGATTATTTTAACCTCTTCTTTTTTCGCGTTAAGAGCAGGAAGATTCTGATCATCATCTATTTTTGCTCTGATATCCCATTTCATTTCATTATAATTTTTACGCATCATCACCTGGAAATCGGTTATCTGTTTGGCTATATCAGAATGGTTTTTTGAAATTTGCGTAAACACCTCGAACATCCTCGGCGCGAGATTTCCTTTTCCTATTGAATCCATATTAGCTTCTAATACAGCCTCGATCATTTTCTGCTGCCAGTAAAGGTTCGCGAGCTGTCCTGTATCCTGCTCGATTTTATTCTGTATAATAGGGGATTCTATAACATCATTGGGCACAATGGATTTTACGAGGTTGATTACATCCCGTCTGGCTTTCTTTTTATATTTCTTTTTCTCTTTTTTGTAATCAATCTCAAATATGGGTTCGGGATTAAGCTCTTCCGGATTTTTATCTATAATGGTCTTTGCCTGATCAAATGACAGACCAGACATATTTATAAGATCCTGTAATTCTTTACTCTCATCCTTTGCTTTCATAAATTATTTATATTTAAATATTATCTTATAGGTATACCGTATGACAAAAAATAAACAAATACATTGCCTCTTTTTTTAAATGTTGACATTGCCACTAAATAGCATGGATGTTTCTTTATCTGAAAAAGGTAATTATATGACCAGGCGTCTTCTGATTTATTAATTTCTGTATAGTCATTATTACAGAAAAATCCATAAAGATCCCCTGCGTCTACTGCATCAGATGTTTCTAAAATAGGATCATTTTCAAAACTAAATGTAACGGATGACAATAAGTCACAATAAGAACTACATTCAGATAATTCATTATTAGAACATGTCTTTTTAAGATCTTCATATTTTTCCTTCAAAAATTCCCAATATCCATCAGGTATAAGTTTTTGCGGATAATCTTTTGCTTTCCATGCATTTAATTCACTTTCTGATGGAGAATTTAATAATAATGGACCTAATGATTCTTCTGTACCTTCTCCCCAATAACTCCATCCTCTTATTTGATCATCAAAAGGATATATATAATCACCAGATTCTTCCCATTCATCTGTTTCTTCATTATAATAATAACATAATGTTCTTAACCCTTTGATTGCCCGCTTTAAATTTTCACAGTCAGTATCATCATCTAAATTGAACATATCATATTTTATAAAAGATTCTTTGACATCTGATGTCTGTATAATATTATTTTCCCGAGAATCCTTATCTGAAAGATTATTCCAGTTTATTAATATTTCATTTAATTTTTTCATTTTATTATATTTTATATTTCACAATCTTTAACAAATAAAGTGGCTGTACAATATGTATCCCATGTATTGAACCTTTTTTTACGTTTAGTATTAATCATTAAATAAAGATATTCATCATTTTCGATAGGAGTTCTATAATAAAAACAGTATATCCAGTCTTTATTTTTTTCTACATTAGAACAGAATTTCCATTTTTTATCTTTTTTAAATAATTCTAAGTAGTTATTAATTTTCTTTTCAATAATTTCTTTTATTTTATCGTCTGTATTCAAATCTGCAAAAGCATCTCCTCCACCTTCCTGGAATATATAATAAACGTCTTCTTCGAGACCATCCACCTGACTAAAATCCCATCCTGAAAAAATTAATTTCAAATTTATATCCTCATCAAAATTGTTTGAAAGGTAATTTCGAAGGCCACACTTATTTACAAGAGGATTCCAGTCATTCATCAATATATTCCATATTTTTTGCCGGTTTTTCTCAAATGTGGCAAAAGTCAAGCAAGGTGGATATTCTGAAATTTCAAGATCCTGTATAGGTCCTGCCATATTTAAATTATTATTAGAATTACCCCATTCGATTAATATCTCATTTAAATACTTCATTTTTTAACTCAATCAATTTTGCACCGTAATATGTAGGATCAGAATATTCATTACCAAATTCTATTTCCTTAAATTTTTCTATATCTTTTATATAGACTGTTTTTAGCTCTTTACAATTCTCGAAGGCATATTTACCTATCCACAACATTGAGTTTGGGATAGTGATTGAGGTCAAACCTGTGCAATCACAGAAGGCTTCATTGTCAATTATTGTCACCGAGTCAGGGATGGTCACTGAGGTTAAGCCGGTGCAACCATAGAAGGCACCAGCGCCAATCGAAGTCACCGAGTTGGGTATTGTCACCGAAGTTAAATTGATGCAATCTGAGAAGACCCAACCATTAATCTTTTTCACAGAATTAGGAATAGTTACCGAGGTTAAGCTGCTACAACCC
>Ga0247611_10011403_pt1 | contig 10264 bp, 10 predicted proteins | sample 177DNAGHGhighgp2_FD_192422 | JGI IMG/M metagenome (GOLD analysis project Ga0247611, IMG submission 192422) | Sheep rumen microbial communities from Palmerston North, Manawatu-Wanganui, New Zealand - 1770 DNA GHGhigh gp2 | ecosystem: Host-associated > Mammals > Digestive system > Stomach > Rumen... | reverse complement strand
TGTTTTAGAAGGTGTCGCTCTTGCACTTAACGGATCATGCACATTAGGTATCAAAAAAGATGGAAAGTATGGTCCGGTTAAAGTTAAACATTATTGGCCGAGGTTTTTTAAATGAAAGAAGTGCACTGGTTTCCGGGGCACATGAAAAAAGCCCTCGTTCTAATTGAAGAAAGATTAAAAATAGTCGATTGTGTCATTGAGCTTTTAGATGCGCGCATTCCACTCTCTAGCCGCAACGAATATCTTTATAAGATCTCGCAAAATAAAAAGCGACTTGTTGTTTTAACTAAAGCAGATTTAGCAGATGTAAAAGTTACAGATAAATGGATTAATTTCTTTAAAGAAAACGGTTTTGATGCCATTTTTGCGGACTTAAATAATCCTAAAGATATCCAAAAGATAATTAAAAGCGCTGAAGAACTCGGCAAAGAAAAGCATCAAAAAGAAATAGCAAGAGGTATGAAACCTCAACCTATAAGAGCGATGATAATTGGTATTCCTAACGTTGGGAAATCCACTCTTATAAATAAGATTGCCAAACGTAAAGCAGCATCTGTTCAAAATAAACCAGGTCATACAAGATCACAACAATGGATTAAAGTCTCGCAAACTTTTGAACTTCTTGACACTCCAGGTATTCTTCCTTCAAGTTATGAAGATAAATCAAAAGCTATCAATCTTGCTTTAGTTGGTTCAATTAAAGATGACATATTGCCTTTAGATGAACTTGCTAATGTTTTATTAACTTATTTAAAAGAATATTATCCAAATGAATTAAAAAATAGATTTAGCCTTTCTTCACTTAACGAGAATCATGAGATTATTAGCGATATCGCCAAATCAAGGGGCTTACTTAAGGTTGGTGGAGAAGATGCTGATAGAGCAACAAAACTGCTTCTAAATGAGTTTAAAGCTGGAAAAATAGGACGTATTAGTCTTGAAAGAGAAGTCCAATGTCTTTAGATTATCAAAATCAATTTTATAGCGATAAAGTAAATCTTATCGTTGGAGTGGATGAGGCTGGACGTGGCCCTCTTGCAGGACCAGTGGTTGCTGCAGCAGTTATTCTCCCGCGCGCATATAATAATAAAGATATAAATGACTCGAAACAATTAAGCGAAAAGAAAAGAGAAGAGCTTTTTGAAATTATTAAAAAAGACGCGATTGCTTATGGAGTAGGTATTGTTTCAAGCGAAGTAATTGATGAGATAAATATTTATGAAGCTACCAAAGTAGCGATGAAAGAAGCGATCAATAATCTAAAACATAATTATGATTTGATATTAACTGATGCAATGAAACTAAAAGGTTTTGATGTAGAAGTAATCGATATTATAAAAGGTGACGCGAAAGCACTTCCGATTGCCGCAGCAAGTATCATCGCTAAAGTAACAAGGGATCATATGATGGATGAACTTGATGAAAAATATCCTCAATATGGATTTAAAAAGCATAAAGGCTATGGCACTAAAGCGCATTTAGATGCCTTAAATAAATATGGCCCTATAAAAGGAGTCCATCGCTATTCATATAAACCTGTTAAAAACGCAGCTAACCCACAATTAAGTTTGTTCGAAATTTAATTTAAAATTTCTTCCTTCAAAGAAGGAATTTTTTATTTTTGGCACTTTTTGTATTTTTTTCACCATTTATTAATGGGGGATAAATATGAATTACTCACAAAAATTACTTGTATATTGCTCAATTCTTGCAAACGGCGATTGGAAGAAAATGTATGAACTAATGACTCAAGGAATATTAGAAAAGCGACCAATTGATTTAGAAGAAAAGGTCTCAAAAGTCAAATCAGGTGTGCTTACTATGCTTGATGAAAATTATCCTAGCTATATTAAAAACATGATCGCCTGTCCACCTTTTGTCTTATATTATTATGGCGATATATCTTTAATATCAGATTTTGAAAATAATATTGCTGTTGTTGGATCAAGAGAATGCACTGAATATGGTATAGAGGCCACTAAAGATATAGTCAAACATTTATCCAAGAAATATGTCATTGTTTCAGGCATGGCAGAAGGTATCGATAGTGTTGCGCATCAAACTGCTATTAAAAATAAGGGAAAGACTATAGCAGTTCTTGGAACAGGAATTGATAAATGTTATCCAGCAAGTTCAAAAGATATCTATGATTATTTAAAAAAGAATAAAGTTAATCTAATTATTAGTGAGCATCCACTTAACTGTTGTCCGATGGGATCTTTTCCTGCTCGCAATAGATTAATCGCTGGTTTCTCACGCGCAACAATAGTAACTGAAGCGCACGATAAAAGTGGAACATCAATAACAGCTACATGCGCATTAGAACAAGGAAAAGATGTTTTATGTGTTCCTTATGATAGAAAGATAGGTTCATTTTGTAACTATCTAATCAAAAATGGAGCAGGTTTAATCGAGGATGGTAAGGACGCCTTATTTGAGTTAGAAAGGTGGAAAAAATAATTAAAGAATAATATATGTTCTTTAAATAAATAGAGCATTTGACAAACGTTATATATGGTATGTATATTTGATTACACAATTTATGAAATTAGTCATCGTCGAGTCACCATATAAATGCGAAACAATCGCTAAATATCTAGGCAAAGGATACACTGTTATGGCTAGTGTAGGTCATCTTGATGACCTAGCCACATCTGGTGTTGGTGGTTTTGGTGTCGATATCAATAATGGCTTTACAGCTACCTACGTGATTTCTAAAGATAAATATGCGGTCGTAAGTGAGCTCAAGCGCGCGAAAGCAAAAGCAGAAGAAGTCATAATTGCAACTGACCCTGATCGTGAAGGCGAAGCTATCGCATGGCATTTAATGAACATTCTTGGTTTAGATCCTAATACTACTAAGCGTCTTGAATTCCATGAAATTACAAAAGAGTCGATCGAAAACGCAATTGCTAATCCACGCTATATCAATATGAATCTTGTTAATTCACAAGAAACAAGAAGAATAATGGATCGCATTATTGGCTTTAAACTTTCAGGAATTATTCAAAAGAAGATTAAATCGCGTTCAGCTGGCCGTGTGCAATCTGCTACATTAAAGCTCATCTGCGATCACGATATTGAAATCGATAATTTTAAGCCAGAAGAATATTGGAATTTATCAATTGACTTAAAGAAAGGCGCTAATAAAATCACTGCTGATTATTTAGTGTCTAAAGATAATCCGAAAATTGTTAATAAGAGTGAAAATGATAAAGTTTTATCAAAGATAAATAAAACCGTTTCGGTTGAATCAGTTAATAAAGAAATATTAACTATTGAATCTAAACCTCCATTTACGACTTCAACACTTCAACAAGAAGCATTTAATTCTTTAAAAATGCCAACAGCAACAACATCTAAAATTGCTCAACTTTTATATGAAGGTATAAACTTAGGCAATGAACGCGTTGGTTTGATTACTTATATTCGTACTGATAGTGTTGCCCTTTCTGATGGCTTTACAAAAAGCGCGAAAGCATTTATTGAAAAGAAATATGGTAAAGAATATGCTGGCCATCGTAAACAAGCGAAAGTTAACATGGCTCAAGGAGCGCATGAAGCTATTCGTCCAACATCGATTTATCGCACTCCAGAATCAGTTAAAAACTATTTACCAACTCCTCAATATAAGCTGTATAAGCTTATTTATGAAAGAACATTGCTTTCTTTAATGGCAAATAAAAAAGATGAATTAACAACAGCCATCTTTAATTCAAATGGTGTTAAGTTTAAATATGAAACTAAATCAACTGTATTTGATGGTTTCAGTGTTATTAATAAAAATGAAAATTACAAAAAGAGCAATCTTACTTTAAATGAAGGCGAAGAACTTGAAGTAGTTAATATTAATAATGAGCAAAAGTTCACTGCACCTCCTGCTCATTATAGCGAAGCTAAAATTGTTAAAGTTATGGAAGAAAAAGGTATTGGTAGGCCTTCTACATATGCATCCACAATTAAAACAATTAAGCAAAGAGGCTATGTCGAATCTTCAAAAGGTTCAATTATTTCCACTGAGCAAGGTAAGAAAACAGCCTACGTATTAAATAAATATTTCCCTAAATTTATCGACACTAAATATACTGCTCAAATGGAGCAAGAACTCGATAAGATTCAAGAAGGTAACGCTACTAAAGTTCAAATTTTAACCGACTTTTACTTCCCATTTGTTAAAGAATGTGATGAAGCGAAGTCTATCATGTATAAAGATCAAGATGAACAAATCGATAAGAAATGTCCAAAATGTGGTGCTCCTTTAGTAAAAAAGCAATCCAAATATGGAACATTTATCGGGTGTTCCAATTTCCCACATTGTGATTATAGTGAAAACGAAGAGACAGGAGAGAAATGTCCTGAATGTGGTAGACCACTCGTGTATCGCTATAAGAAGAATGGACAAAAATTCATCGCTTGCAGTGGTTATCCGACTTGCAAATACACAGTAAAAGAAAATAAAAACAATTATAAAACCAGAAAATATTCAGCAAAGAAAGCCAAAAAATAATATAATTTAGGCATGAAAAGAGTGAATGTTATCGGTGGAGGATTAGCAGGTTCAGAAGCTTGCTATTTTCTTTTGAAGAAAAACTATGATGTTCATCTCTATGAGATGAGACCATCAAAAAATTCACCTGCACATCACACATCATATTTTGGTGAACTCGTCTGTTCTAATTCTTTAAAATCAAATAAACTTGATAATGCCTGTGGCCTTTTAAAAGAAGAGATGCGCAGCATGGGTTCGATCACTATGGAGGCTGCAAGTAAAACATCAGTGCCAAGTGGCAATGCTTTAAGTGTTGACCGCGATGAGTTTGCCAAATATATAACTGAAAAGCTTAAATCATTTCCTAATTTAACTATTCATTATGAAGAAGTGGATGTTCCACCAGAAGGAATAACTATTATTGCTACTGGACCTTTAACAAGTGAAAAACTAACAAATTATCTTTTAGATAAAACTGGATCTGATCAATTATTCTTCTTTGACGCAAGTGCGCCTATTATCGAAAAAGATTCTATCGACATGACTATAGCGTATAAAAAAGCTCGTTATGATCAAGGCGATGATAGTTACATTAATTGTCCATTCTCAAAAGAAGAATATGATAAGTTCTACAATGAATTAATTAGTGCTGAACTGGCTACGCTTCATGATTTTGATAAATCTTATTTTGAAGGTTGCATGCCAATCGAAGTTTTAGCAAAAAGAGGCTATGAGACGATGAGATATGGTCCTTTAAAACCAAAGGGATTACAAATGATGGATCGTCCAAAAGCTTATGCTGTTTTACAGCTTAGGCAAGACAATCTACATGGCAATTTATATAACATTGTTGGCTTTCAAACTAACCTAAAATATAGTGAACAAAAGAGAGTGTTTTCAATGATTCCAGGACTTCAAAATGCGAAGTTTGTTAGATATGGATTAATGCATAGAAACACATATTTATGTTCTCCTATCGTCCTTAATGAAAACATGTCATTTAAGTTTGATAATAATCTCTTTTTAGCAGGTCAACTAACAGGTGTTGAAGGCTATGTTGAATCATCTGTAATGGGTATTTTAGCAGCCTTATTTGTGGATAGATTTTTAAATGATAAAAAGATAATAGTTCCTCCATTAACTACGATGGTTGGCTCACTATATAACTATATTATCCACGCAAATCCTAAAGATTTTAGCCCAATGAATGCTAATTATGGCATATTAAATAGACCTTTAAATATGTCTAAAGAAGAATGTTCTAACAAAGCTATTAAAGATGTTATAAAATGGTGGAAGAAAGCAAATGAGTAACATAAGAGAAATAGATGAATTCTTAGCTGTTTTAGAATACGAATATCGCTTCTCAAAATACACAGTGATTTCTTATGAGACCGATATCGTAAGTTTTTATAAATTCATCTTTTCTCAAGGCGTTGATATTTCTGATGTCGATAATCAAATTATTCGTAATTATTTATCAACTGAACTTGCGAGTGGAAAAAGCAAAAAGACAATGTGCAGAAGATTGTCTGCATTAAGACATTTTTATGCTTATCTAAACGAGAAGAAATATGTTCAATATAACCCATTCATCTTCGTTAATTCTCCTAAAAAAGAGATTCGTTATCCTTCTGTTTTATATCTCAATCAAATAAACAATTTATTAGAGGAGAATAAGAATCGCACTGATGAACTCATGATTAGAGATCAATGCATCTTGGAACTTTTGTATTCTTCTGGAGTGCGTGCTTCAGAACTCGTCAATATTCGCTTAACTGATATAGCACTTAGGCAAAATAACATTCGAGTTATTGGAAAAGGCAATAAAGAACGTTTAGTGCCATTTAATAAATCCACTCATACCTGGATTGAAAAATATACAAAAGAATTAAGACCAATTTTAATCGCAAGAAACAAAGAAAATCCTGTTGATAATCACCTCTTTTTAAATGCTTATGGCAAGCCATTAACCACAAGAGGTTTAGAATTTATTCTAAAAAATGTTGAAAAACAAACCGGATTAAACTATGGCTTGCACCCACATTTATTCCGTCATACATTTGCGACTCATCTTCTTGAAGAAGGGGCAGATTTAAGAGTCATTCAAGAGTTGCTTGGGCATGAGTCTTTAAATACTACTCAGATATACACCCACGTTACTGAAGAAGCGATGAAAAATCAGTTTGAGACTTTCCATCCAAGAGCGAAAAAGCATTAAATAGTAAAAACTATTTCCTATATATTTTTAATTGTGTTAAGATATTAACGCTCTTTTTATTAAAGAGACTACGCACACCATGGATTCAACTTCCGAGTCCGATTTATATTGGGGAGGTTGTTCGAAGTGGTGGAGGCTATTAACAAATGGAGGTTCTATAATGAACGAAGAAAACAAAGTCGTTGAATCAGCTAGTGAAGCACCAAAGGCTGATGAAAACGTCATGGAAATGGTTATGCATGATGAAAATGCTCCTATCATTACCATGAGAAAATTGCTCGAAGGCGGGGTTCACTTCGGACATCACACAAGAAAATGGAATCCAAAGATGAGCAAATTCATCTATGGTGCCAGAAATGGTATTTACATCATAGACTTAGCAAAATCTGCTCAAAAAATCGAAGAAGCTTATGCTGCTTTAAAAGCTATCGTTGATGGCAATGGTAAAGTCTTATTCGTTGGTGTTAAACCACAATGTAAGGAAGTTATCGAAGAACAAGCATTACGTTCTGGTTCATTCTACATCACTAACCGTTGGTTAGGTGGTACACTTACAAACTTCAAGACAATCCAAAGCAGAATTCGCCGCTTGAAAGAACTTGAAGCAAGAGAAGAAGATGGTTCATTCGATCGTCTTCCAAAAAAAGAGGTTGCTCTTTTAAAGAAAGAAAAGGACAAACTCAATAAAAACCTTGGTGGTATCAAGGAAATGAGAAAAGTTCCTAACGCTGTTATCGTTGTTGATCCACAAATGGAACACAACGCAGTTAAGGAAGCTCATAAACTCGGTATCCCAGTATTTGGTATTGCTGATACAAATGCTGATCCAGATGTACTCGATTTCCCAATTCCAGGAAATGATGATGCATTACGTTCAGTCAAATTAATCATCACTGTCTTAGCAGATGCTATCGTCGAATCAAAAGGCGGCATAACCGAAATTGCTTATACAAAAGATGATGGTGAAGAAGTCACAATGAAAGACGCCATTCGCCAAGCTGATAAGGAAAATGCAGAACGTTTAGCTGCTATCCGCAAAGCTCGTCAAGAAAAGCAAGAAAGATATGAAAAGCTCCAAGCTCAACGTGAAGCTTTAAGAAAGCAACGCGAAGAGAAAAAAGACGACGTTAAGAAAGAAGAAAAACCAGCTGAAGAAGTAAAAGCAGAAGAAAAACCAGCTGCTAAGAAACCAGCTGCAAAGAAAGCTCCTGCTAAGAAAGCTGAAGAAGAGGCTAAATAATTATGGCAAGCATGATTGAACTCATTAAGGAATTACGCGATCGTACCGGTGCTGGTATGATGGATTGCAAGCGCGCTCTTGAAGCCACTAATTCCGATGTTGAAAAAGCCATTGATTGGCTTAGAGAAAAAGGTATTGCTAAAGCACAAGCTAAAGCATCCCGTATTGCTGCCGAAGGTTTAGCAGACGTCAAGGTTGAAGGCGATAGAGCCATCATCGTCGAAGTTAACTGTGAAACAGACTTCGTTTCTAAAGGTGATAAATTCCATAAACTTGTCAAAGATGTTATGGATGTCACACTCAAAGATGATTCAGCTTGCATCAATTGTGCACGTAAAGTTACAACTTCACTCTTCACAGATGCAACAGTCAGCATGGGTGAAAAACTCGACTATCGTCGCTTTGAAATCTTAACAAAGAAAGCCGGAGAATCATTCGGTTCTTACATCCATATGGGTGGTAAGATTGCTGTCTTAGTCTTAATTGATAAAGATGATGCTGAACTTGCAAAAGGTCTTGCTATGCACATCGCTGCAAACAATCCTTTATATGTAAGTGAAGATGATGTTCCAGCTGACGCTCGCGATCGCGAACTCAAAGTTCAAGTCGAACTTATGAAGCAAGATCCAAAACTTGCTGGTAAACCTCAAGAAATGCTCGATGGCATTGCTCAACGCAAAGTCCAAAAAGTTCTTTCTGAGTCTACCTTATCCGCTCAAGAATACTTACTTGACGGAGAAAAGACAGTTGGTCAACTTTTGAAGGAAAAATCCGCAAAAGTTATCAAATTCATTCGTTACGCTGTTGGTGAAGGTATTGAAAAACGTTCAGATAACTTCGCTGATGAAGTAATGAAAGAAGCTAACAAATAGTTAATGAAAGGGGCCTTATGAAATACAAACGTGTTTTAGTTAAATTATCAGGAGAAGCTCTCTCTGGTGATGGTAAAAACGGAATACTTGATTCTAAGGCCCTTTTTAATACTGCTAGCGCATTAGTTGATATGGCTAAAGCAGGTGCCCAAGTTTGTGTTGTCATTGGTGCTGGCAACATTTGCCGCGGTTCTTTAGCTAGCCAAAACAAAGCAATCGATAGAGTGACAGGCGACCATATGGGTATGCTTGGCACTGTTATCAATTCATTTGCTATGCGCGACACAGTCAAGTCTTTAGGTGTTCCATCAGTGGTCTTATCCGCTGTTAAGATGGAACAATTTACCGAGACTTATGAACCTAACCTTGCTGACTCATACCTAAATAAAAGGTATGTAGTCATCTTTGGTGGGGGAACAGGAAAACCATTTTTCACCACTGATACATGTGCCACACTTCGCGCTATTGAAACAAAGTGTGACGCTATCTTGATTGCTAAAAATGGCGTTGATGGCATTTATTCAGATGATCCAAGAGTGAATAAAAATGCAACTATGTATAAGAGCATTAAATGTTCTGAAATCATCTCTAAAAATCTTAAGGTCATGGATTTAACTGCTGTTGAAATGCTCATCAATCAAGATATCGATGTTCGTGTATTTAATATGTCAGACTCTGAAAACTTTAAAAAAGTTATCAGTGGTGAAGATATTGGCACTACAATTATGAAAGGATAATTTAGTATGGACGAAATTACACTTGAAGCAAAAGAACAAATGAATAAGACAATCGAAGCTCTTCATGGAGAACTCGCTGTCTTAAGAACAGGTAGAGCCTCACCAGCCCTTTTAGATCGTGTTGAATGCGACTATTATGGCGATAAGATGCTCATTAAAGATCTTTGTTCAATCACATCACCTGAACCACGTCAACTCGTTGTTAAACCTTATGATCGTAACGATATTAAGGCAGTTGCAGCAGGTATTTCTGCTTCAAATATTGGTTTAAATCCGTTAACTGAAGCTGATTGCATTCGTTTAATTATCCCTGCATTAACCGAAGAAACTCGTAAAGATTTAGTAAAGAAAGCAAAAGCTACTACTGAAAACTCAAAGGTTGCTATTAGAAATATTCGTCGTGATTATATCGATCTTGTTAAATCAAGCGATGAAATGACTGATGATTTAAAGAAACGCGTTCAAGACGAGATTCAAAAAGTCGTCGATGAAATGATGGCAAACATCGACTCCATTCTTTCTCAAAAAGAAAAAGAAATAATGGCTATTTAAAAATACATTTAATTATTTCCTTTCATATATTACAATATATGTAATTATGGAAAGAAAAGTCACATTAAACAAACCAATAAAGCATATTGCTTTTATTATGGATGGTAATGGTAGATGGGCGAATGCGCGCGGTCTACCACGTCATTTAGGTCA
>Ga0247611_10011401_pt1 | contig 10267 bp, 9 predicted proteins | sample 177DNAGHGhighgp2_FD_192422 | JGI IMG/M metagenome (GOLD analysis project Ga0247611, IMG submission 192422) | Sheep rumen microbial communities from Palmerston North, Manawatu-Wanganui, New Zealand - 1770 DNA GHGhigh gp2 | ecosystem: Host-associated > Mammals > Digestive system > Stomach > Rumen ... | reverse complement strand
TTTCTTGCAGGCCTCGCGCAGCTCGTCCTCATTCATAGAGGCCACATCCACGCCAGTCTCCTCTTTGATGAGCTGGCACATGGGGGCGCGGCGGAAGGGAGGCTTGAAGTCTATATCGTTACCCCAGACGTTGACCTTGGTGTTGCCGTGGAGGGCGAGGGCGATACGCTCAAGCATATTCTCCGTGAAGGTCATCATCCAATTATAGTCCTTATAGGGGACATAAATCTCCATGGCGGTGAACTCGGGGTTGTGAGTGCGGTCCATGCCCTCGTTGCGGAAGTTGCGGCTGAACTCATAAACACCTGCAAAGCCACCCACGATGAGTCGTTTGAGGTAGAGCTCGTTGGCGATACGAAGATAGAGGTCGATATCGAGGGCGTTATGGTGTGTCACAAAGGGACGTGCGGCGGCACCGCCAGGGATGCTTTGCAGCACGGGGGTGTCGACCTCGAGATAACCCTGCTCATTGAAGTAGTTACGCATCTCGTTGACTATCTTGGCACGCTGCACGAAGGTGTCACGCACCTGAGGATTGACGATAAGGTCGACGTAGCGCTGGCGATAGCGGAGCTCAGGGTCGGTGAAAGCATCATAGACTTTGCCGTCTTTCTCCTTGACGATGGGGAGGGGACGCAATGACTTGCTGAGCACCGTGAGACTCTTGACGTGGATTGAGGTCTCGCCCATCTGAGTTACGAAGACGAAACCAGTAACACCTATGATGTCACCAATGTCAAGGAGGCGTTTGAAGACAGTGTTGTAAAGGGTCTTGTCCTCACTGGGGCAGATCTCGTCACGTTTGACATAGAGCTGGATGCGGCCATAGCTGTCCTGAAGTTCAACGAACGAGGCAGCACCCATAATGCGGCGGCTCATGATGCGGCCGGCGATGCTGATATCCTGGAATTTAGTGTTGTCCTTGGGGAATTCTTCCAAGATTTCGTTCGACTTGGCGTTGACCTCGTAAAGGGCTGCGGGGTAGGGGTTGATTCCGAGCTTCTTGAGCTCTTCCAATGAATTGCGACGTATCTGTTCTTGTTCGGTGAGTTCGGCCATGAAGGGTAAAGTTTAAAGGTTTATATTTGAATATAAAATGGTAATAATCTGATTTGTATTTATATATCTTTAGTTGTCGATTTTTTTTCGATTTGCAAAGTTATGAAAAAAATCGAGAATGGCACTATCGAAGTCATTTTGTTCGAAGAATTTGACCTCGATAGGTATGTAGAAGAAGGGAATTTCGTCGAAAAGGTGACGGAAGGGACTGTCAATAAAACGCATGGCATCTTTCTCGGTTGTGACGATGGCTTTGTTGTCGGCTTTGAGGCTTTTGTATCGACGTATTATCAGTTCGCAATCGAGACGGGAGAATTTGTGATGGTCGGGGAAGTTGAGGTGAGACACCGTGGAGTGGCGTTCGAGGTGTCGCTTCAGAGGGGCAGGGTTGGCGATGCCAGAGACGAGCAGCAATTGAGATTTGAGAGTAGGGAAAGCATAATTGTTAGAGAAGAGAGGGATGGGGTCGGAGTAGTCGATATAGGAGAAGAAGATTTTTTGATTGCTCGAGTTGCTGAGAGAGAGATGGTTGCGTATCTTCTGACGTTTTTGAGGTGAGAGGAGAGGAGGACATTTGGTGACAACGATGATGTCGGCACGACGGCTGCCGCTACGGAATTCGCGTAGGTCGCCGAAAGGAAGGATGTGGTCATCTATGTAGAGGTCATTATATTCGGTGAGAAGAATCATTAGACCCGGGTTCAGATGACGGTGCTGATAACTGTCGTCGAGGAGAACGATTGGTGATGGGTTGTTAGTGGATAGTGATTGGGTTTGTAGGTTCTGTAGGCCTTGGGCGCGGTCCTCGCAGACAGCAACGGTGATGTTGGGAAACTTACGGTGCATCATAAGAGGTTCGTCGCCAATCCGCTCTGCTGTGGCTTTGTCATCAGCAAGAAGGAATCCCTTGGTTTTGCGGCCATAGCCACGACTCAGAAGAGCAACTTGACTATTAGGTCTGCTGAGAAGCCGAATAAGGTATTCTGTGTGTGGGCTTTTTCCTGTGCCACCCATACGCAGGTTGCCAATGCCGATGGTTGGTATGGCAGGGTTGACGGACTTCTTTATCTTCAAGCGATAGAAGAGGTTGCGAACAGCAACGCCTACTGCATACCAGATGGTCAGTGGGGCGAAGAGGAGGCAAAGTATGAAGCGAAATGTAATCACTATTGTATGTCGGGATATAGCAGATAATTCTTGCGTGTCTTCTTGTAATTGGTGAGGGCAGGCTCCCATGAGGCACGAATCTCTTCGTCAGAAAGGCCTTGCTGAATCTGTTTGCGAAGCTGGTCGGTGCCAGCAAGGAGCTCGAAGCTATTGCTCTTCTTGAAGAATGTGTCGTGAGGTGTATAAACATACATGGTCAACAGCCAGCTGAGGTTGAATTTGGCTTCCACTTTAACATCCCTCAGGCTGAGTCCGCGGCAGAGTTTGCCGTTGTGGGGAGGGTTCTCGCTGACCCCCTTAATGGAGTGTGGAGAGAAGAAAAGTGCTGGAACTTTTTGACCATCAATGTTGAATATACTATTAGAACATGGAATATTACATTCGGGCGAGCCTATGATTTCGAAAGGAGTTTTAGTTCCGCGTCCTACGCTTATGTTGGTGCCTTCGAAAAGGCATAGGGAAGGGTAGAGAGCTATGGATTGCTTAGTCTGCAAGTTGGGAGAGGGGGCAACGGGGAGAGGATATATGCTGTCGCGGTGGTAATTCTTCATCTTTACGACTGTGAGGTCGCATTGCAGACCCTTTTTCAGCCAGTGCTCACCGTTAATCATTGTTGCATATTCGCCGATGGTGAGACCATAGACAATGGGGACCGGGTGCATGCCTATAAAAGAGCGATAGTGGGCAGTGTCGAGGACAGGGCCGTCGACATAGTGGCAGTTAGGATTGGGACGGTCGAGAACGATGCAGGGGATGCCACGTTCGGCACAGGCCTCCATGACATAATGGAGAGTAGATATATAGGTATAGAAGCGGCAGCCAACATCCTGAAGGTCGAAGATGATGACATCAATGTCGGACATCTGTTCCTTTGTCGGCTTCTTATTCTTGCCGTAGAGGGATACTATAGGGAGGCCAGTCTTTGTGTCGGTGCTGCTTTTTATGGTAGCACCGGCTTCGGCGTTGCCTCGGAATCCATGTTCAGGGGAGAAAATCTTGACAACATCGAATCCTGCAGAGAGCATTGTGTCGACAAGATGTGTGGTGCCAACAAGAGAACTTTGGTTTGCAACGACAGCGATATTCTTCTTTTTGATAAGAGGTATAGGTTCGCTGGAAGAGGTTTGAGGAATACAGAACCCATTGAATATCATATCAGCACCAACTAGTAGGTGCCGGGTGTCTGAAAGTTCCTCGCCTTGCACGGATGGCGCATTGTCGGAATGGAGTGACGGCTGTGCATGGCAAGACGAGAGGAACAATTGCACACATAGTGCAATATAAAGGACCAGCTTGTGTCTGCAAAGTGTTTTCACTGTTCGAAAGGTGCGTGTCAGTTTTTACCTGTGTGACCAAAGCCGCCTGTGCCTCGGTCGGTGTCGGATAGTTCAGTGACCTCGATTATTTCTGCTTGCTCGTGACGGGCGATGACCATCTGAGCTATGCGTTCGCCATCGGAGATGACAAAGTCCTCATTTGAGAGGTTGATGAGGATGACGCATATCTCACCGCGATAGTCAGCGTCGATGGTGCCTGGTGAGTTGAGTACGGTGATACCTTTTTTGAGAGCTAGTCCGCTGCGAGGGCGTACCTGAGCCTCATAGCCTGCTGGTAGTTCCATGAAGAGGCCTGTCTTGACGAGGGTGCGCTCGAGGGGATGGAGTGTTATAGGTCCTTCTGGCAGGAAGGCACGGAGATCCATGCCAGCCGAAAGGAATGTCTCGTATTTGGGCAGCGGATGGTGGGAGGTGTTGACAAATTTGACTTTCATACTATTATTGTTTTACTATAATAAACGTGTTTGTACCTTTATTATTGCGTAGACTCTTATTATGCGTTAATTTAATTTGAACAGTTACTTATTTAAATAGGGTTCGTAGGTCGGCGGTCAGGAAGTCTGTGGCGGGGTAGCCCTCATAGCCAACTACAAAAGCGGCATGAGGCTTGAATTGTTCACGGAACAATGACAATCCACGGGTGTATTTCTCATGGCTCGACTTTACTTCCATTCCGACAATCCTACTGCCTGATTTTAGGACAAAGTCCACTTCATTGATGCCATCGCGCCAGTAGTAGGGTTGCATGCGGTGGGAATAGGTTCTTCCAAATGTTCCTTAATCACCTTACAATAAACGCGTTCGAACATATATATACTCTTTGTTAAATCAATTGAGTAATTTTACTCAATGCATTGATTAAAAATACTCAATTGGATTGCAAAAGTACAATTTTTTGTAAAACTGGCAAATTTTTTTTGCCAGTTTGATTATTCTTCGTATTTTTGCAGTCGCTTTCGATAGTTAGAAAGCAGTAAGCAAGAAAAGCATTGCGATACTGTCCTTTGATAGAAATTCGCCAAGTTTCATGAGGAGGGACCGAGCATTTATGCTTTCGCTTGATTGTGTATGCTATATACCAATAGCATATCTTCAGGCGTGAGATATGTTCCATTAGATCCCGTTTCCTCAAAGGTGTTTGGCGATACCTCTATCAAGACGGACATGAGCACATACCCTCATGCCTTTTCTTATTGTTATTGATTAACATTCCGTTGGAGGGTCGGAATGCAATATGATAACGGATAGTGAACGAAAGCGAATTAGTACACATATGGACACAAATGGAGGATGACCTATTCAAAAAGACGAAAGATTGGGTCACTTCACCAGATTGTCTAACGATTGTAATGGAATACAACAATCGAAAGGATAGTACGGACGATTTCAATGTATTTCGACTCGTCTCGGATATCTATTATAGAGAAAATTTCCATTCCGATATCATAAGTCATCTTCTGAATCCCCGTGAGAACCATGGCGAAGGAAACAGGTTTCTGAAATTGTTTCTAGAATTGATTAAGACGATAAAGTCAACAATCAACATTTCAATTGAGGAATATGATGATGCACTAGTGTCGCGAGAAGAGGGAAGGATTGATATTTTAATAAAAACATCCAAAACGAAACATGCGGTATTGATTGAAAACAAAATCAACAATGCTGGTGATATGCCGAGACAATTACCCAGATACAAGGAGTATTTGGACGGAAATGATTATACTGTTGATGCTATTGTTTATTTGCCACTTGATGACAACAAAACGCCAAGCATGGATGACTGGTCTGATGAAGACAAAGAGAATATAAAGCCATTGTTGGTTATTCTGCCAGCTTACGACAAAACTGGCAAGTTAAACCTTGTTGACAACTGGTTATTTCCATCAGAGCTTATTGCCAAACATTTAAATATTATTTCAACAATAAAGCAGTATGCAGACTTAGTAAAAACACTTAACAACAATATTATGGATATGTTACAGTTAGAAAAGTTTTACGATATGGTAATGTCGGAAGAAAAAATGAAGACAGCCAAATCGGTACGAGAAATGTTGAACAACCTGCCAAGTTATATGGCCTGGCGTATAAAAAACAGGTACCTATCACAATGCTCACCATTCTTAGACGTGTGGATTTATAACAATCGTGTTGCCGTATTCGAAAAAAGCCTAATAGGTGACGTACCTATTGTAGTCGATGTTGCTTGTAGCGAAGATGGGTATGACGTTGACATTTTCACAAGGGATGTAAACAAGGTTAACGACTTCCTGCAGATAAAAGACACAGTAACTGCTCTCTGTGAGCATCACTCAAAACGAGAAGACAGTAGTCGAATCACTCGTCATTTTGATTTCACTGACGAAAATGGCCTGTGCGATTTTATTGACAGTTTATTGTCTGAATTAAAAGAACAAAAGGAGAAGATAAAATGAAAATGAAGAAGTATTTTTCGTTTCTATTTTTTGTTGTGTTGTTCTGTTGTAATGCATACGCAGGGGTATGGGTAACGACACAAAACGGCCAACAAATATACTTTACTTATAATAGCCAACAATCTTTTGGTTTTGAAGGGTCTGTAGTTATTGACAATAACATATCTGGCGATTTAATAATACCGGAGTATGTTACTCTTTCAAATGGTATAACATATACTGTCACGCGTATTCAAGCACGGGGGCCATATACCGTGACAGCAAATACAGGTTTAACCACTGTTACTATTCCATCAACTATAAAATATATTGAAGATAGGGCTTTTCATAAATGTACCGGATTGACCACTGTATATTTTAATGCTCACGACTGTAATCAGAATTATCTTAATAATGGAGTTGGAGCATTTGATAGTTGTTTCAATTTTACAACATTATATATTGGAGATAATGTCAATCGTATTCCTGGTGGCCCTTTTTATAATTGTAGCACATTAACAACAATTCATTTCGCCGATAGTGGAAGAACCCATTTTATTCATGCCTATGCATTCCAAGGATGTGTTGGATTGGATTCAGTAGCAATACCCAATACAGTACATACAATAGGAGAATCTGCATTTGAAAATTGTGACGGCTTGACATCTATCGTAATTCCTTCTTCGGTTACTATTATCGGTAATTACGCCTTTAAATCATGCGATGGGCTGACTACTGTCACTATACACGACGTTCCTACGCCAGCTTTAACAGACTATACCCTCAATATAGGCTACTGGGCGTTTGCTTATTGTAATAATTTGAGGACGATTTACTACAATGCAACTTATAGTACCTACACAAGTACTCTTTCTTCAAATTATCATTATGGGATTTTTGTCGGTTGTGATTCGTTAAACATTCATATTGGAAATAGTGTACGTAATATTCCTTCTTATGCTTTTTATGAATGCAATATTAGTTCATTAACAATAGGGTACTCTGTAACTGGCCTTGGGTCTTATTCGTTTGGTAATTGTAATGTTTTTCCAATAACCAGTCTTGCAACAGTTGCTCCATTAATATCTGTTTCACCAACTGCATTTGATGGGGTTAATACTGCCTTTATGAGAGTAACTATTCCATGTGGAAGCTTGTCTTCCTATAATTCACGATGGGGTGCCTCTTTCTATTTCGAGGAGACGCTAATGCATTCTTTCGATATTCAAACTTCAGATAGCACAAAAGGATCTGTTATAATTTATTCCCAATATGGGTGTGCAACTCCAATGGCGATTTTTTGTGCTTCAGCAGATAACGGCTACTATTTCTCACATTGGAGCGATGGCAATACAGATAACCCTCGTTCTATTGTGGTGACACAGGATACCACCATTGTCGCTTTTTTCGAACAGACAATTCCTGATACTTTATATATTGACACTCTTTATATAAATGTACCGTACCCTGTGCACGATACCACCATCGTTCATGATACAGCTTATGTACCATATCCTGTACATGATACCACTTATGTAGATGTACCATATCCTGTACATGATACCACATATGTAGACGTGCCGTATCCGGTACATGACACCACCATTGTACACGATACTACATATGTAGACATACCTTATCCCGTGCATGACACCACATACATTGATGTGCCATACCCTGTACATGACACCATGGTGGTCGCCGACACCATCTGGCTCACGCTGTATGACACTGTGTGGCTACACGACACCATCGTCGTACATGACACCATCTACATCACCCAGGAGGGTGTAGACGGTGCCGAGGCTGTGAATGCCAAGGTGTATGCAAGCCAGGGACAAATTGTGGTCGAGGGGGCCAAGGGCAACACGGTGACACTCTACGATGTGACGGGCCGTGTGCTGGCCACCAAGCAAGACGACTATGCTCCGCTACACTTCGACGTCCGCGCCAGTGGCACCTACATGATCAAGATAGGCCTCTATCCCGCCCGCAAAGTGGTGGTGATAAGGTAACACCTATACCATCTACCATATAATAAGCCATGCACACATGTGCATGGCTTTTCATTGGTATAGGATCGCTATCGGAACCATAGCGGTACCATATACTGAGGCAAAAGGGAAACAAAAGATAAGCAAAAGGGGAGCAAAACCTATAGCCATATATTAGATACCTTCTTGTTCTTTTTTGCGGAGAAAAAATATATTATTCTCCGCAAATATGCGGAGAATCTGTTATTGAAGCAGCCAGTCGATGACATTGAGTTTCTGGATGCCATTGTGAGATGACTTAGGGTCAGTGTCGAGTGTCAGCAGGTATTTGGGGTAATGGTCTTTGATCGATTCCAAAGGAGAAAGCTCTCGTTGCAAGGTTGATTCTTCGCGTGTAGTCAGGGCCACTTGGTAGTAGGCGGTGTCTTCTCCGTTCAGACATACAAAGTCGACCTCCTGTTTGCCTACTTTCCCAACGAACACTTGATTGCCGCGTCGCCTCAATTCGATATAGACCACATTCTCCAATATGTGTCCGAAGTCGTTTGGCCGGATGCCGAGCAAAAGGTTCCGCAGCCCGATGTCAACCAGATAGTATTTGTTGCCTACACGCAGATGTTCCTTGCCGTGGACATCATAGCGAGAGGCACTATAAAACATAAAACTGCCAAGCAGACCATTTACGCAACTCTCTATTGTATGAGGGCTGCATTTCCTTCCGCTCGAAGTGAGTGTATCGGCGATGGATTTCAACGAGGTGACATTGCCAATGTTGTCGGACAAATAGTGTATGACGCGTTCCAATATGTCACTGTCTTGCAAGCGACTTCGCTGCATGATGTCTTTCAGTATCACGGTGCTGTAGATGCCCTGCAGATATTGGCGCAAGTCGGTTCCTGAAGTGAGGTTGATAGTATAAGGGAATGACGAGGATCCAATATAGTCACGGTACAGCTGTTCACCTCGTGCATCTGTAGTTGTCAGGTATTCTCTAAGGGAAAAAGGAAGAACCTCAATCTCGATATATCTGCCGGAAAGCAGCGTCGATATTTCACCCGAAAGGAGATAGGCGTTGGAACCTGTCAAGTATATATCCACATTCTCCTTCAGAAACAGGCTGTCGATTGCTTTCTGGAACATCTCAACCGACTGAATTTCGTCCAAAAAAATGTAGTTCATCTTGCCAGAAACAATTCGGGCGGTGATATAACGATAAAGTTCACGATAATCTTTCAGGTTTTCAAATGCAAGATCCTCAAGATTGACCGAGATAATCTGTTTTTCGTTCACTTTTTCCTCTCGCAGCAGTTGCTGAAACTGCATCATAAGAGTGCTTTTCCCACAACGCCTGATACCAGTTATCACCTTGATAACGTGTTTGTCACGCCATTGCATTAATTGTTGTAAATAGGTTGTTCTTTCTATTGACACCATATTCTCACATATTTGAAATCAAATGCAAAGATATGAAGAAAAAATGAAATATTTGCATTCCAATGCAAAAAAATGACAGGATTGCAAATATACACAAATTTGCTGTAGTTTTCTCTGCAATAAATCCATAAGGAATATGTTTTATTATCGGTTACAAAGATACAACTATTATTTGATAATCCACAAAATCTATATAAATTTCGGGATTATAATCCGGAAACTTATGCTAATTTTCCGGATTAGTAATTTCGTAGAATGATATAGATAAAAGAAAAACTGGCTGACGGATGTTCGTCAGCCAGCGTTTCTATATTTGCTTTCGATGGGAGTGTTTACTTCCTTACCAGCACCTCGTCAATCATGCCATAGGCTTTTGCCTCTTCGGCGGTGAACCAATGGTCACGATCGCTGTCTTTCTCAACCTGTTCGAAGGGTTGTCCACTGTGGAGTGCGATGATTTCGTAGAGCTCTTTCTTGAGTTTCTGGATTTCGCGGACAGTGATTTCCATGTCGGTAGCCTGACCTTCGGCACCACCCATAGGCTGGTGTATCATCACGCGGCTGTGAGGCAGAGCGCAACGCATGCCTTTCTCGCCGGCGCAGAGTAATACGGAGGCCATAGATGCTGCAAGACCAGTACAGATGGTGGCAATCTTAGGCTGTATATACTGCATGGTGTCGTAGATGCCGAGACCTGCATATACGCTGCCTCCTGGTGAGTTGAGGTAGATTTGGATGTCTTTGGTATTGTCGACGCTCTCGAGGAAGAGGAGCTGAGCCTGTATGACATTGGAGGTGTAGTCGTCGATGGCGGTGCCAAGGAAGATGATGCGGTCCATCATCAGACGGCTGAAGACATCCATCT
>Ga0247611_10011399_pt1 | contig 10267 bp, 5 predicted proteins | sample 177DNAGHGhighgp2_FD_192422 | JGI IMG/M metagenome (GOLD analysis project Ga0247611, IMG submission 192422) | Sheep rumen microbial communities from Palmerston North, Manawatu-Wanganui, New Zealand - 1770 DNA GHGhigh gp2 | ecosystem: Host-associated > Mammals > Digestive system > Stomach > Rumen ... | reverse complement strand
ACCGTGTACGCCTTGTTGGAAGAGGCACGATGGGTGACATAGAGAAAGCCGTCTTCGGTGACATCGAAAGTGAAGAAGGCACCCGTTACGGGTGCCTTCAATGAATTGGCGGGACTATTGTTTGTGTTGTCCTTCGGGTTCTCCGTCCCCTGAATACCTCCCGACCATGTATAGCCGGCAACGGTAATAGGACCGTAAGACGTTTTCTTATACGTGTCAGCCCCTCCGATGCGAGCCGTCACGCCGATTGTCCTACCGATGACCGTACCGGCAGACAAGGCGTTGGAAGTCAGGTTCAATGCGGTGAACTCGGGGTTCTCCTGTTCGCCCGTCACATTGTTCTTTTCAGTATTAAACGGGCAATATGCCTTGTCGGTGGTCACGGGAGGATCATCGCTGGATGTAACCGGCGGATAGTATTCATCCACTGACTCGGTAGCATCGGCATTCCCCTGCTTCATGATGTCTTCAACGAGTGAATTCATGAACACTTCCACGTTCGTGTACCATCCCCTTTCATCCAAGGTATAGGCGGCACCGTCGGTGTTGTCGGAAGGATTCAGCCCGTGTGCGGTCTCCCATTCGTCAGGCATGCCGTCGCCGTCGGTATCGTAGTTGGCAGCCCGGGAACCCGTTCCGAAGTTGCTTTCCGTGTATCCGTTCACGTCAGAGACCAGGTCGATGCGTCCCTTCTTCTTTGTCACCGAACCGGAATAAGTGGCGGTTCCGTTCCTTGTCTCCGTCATATAGCGGGTGTCCACCTCATCCCTGCATAGCGAGGCACCGGCATAGGCAAGCACCTTTTCGAAGGCATTGGCAGCGGTGTGCGTCGTCACCGTACCCTTGGGATTCTCCTTGTCGAGTTTGATGCGCACACATGCTTTCCCGTAGGCATTCATGTAATGCGTCACTTCGTTGCCGTAGAAGTTGAAAGTGTCGAGACTGCATTTCTCGCCATTGATGTCGAACACGCCGTCGTTTCGTTCACTTTCGTTCGACGATACCTTTCTGGCATCATAGGTCACACCGTTCCAGTTGTTATTTGTCACGCTGGTGTTCCCATACATGAAGTTGCCGCTAAGGAAGTATCTGCTGGTCATCCCATAGGCATTCGGATGTCCCGACGAGTTTCCCGGAGCACCCACCGTAACGGTGGTGAAGCGGCTGGTGGAAGTGGCGGGTCCCGTCTTGTAATAGTTGTTCACCATATTCACATATCCTCCACCCGGACCTCCATAGCATCCGTTTCCGCTGTTATATACCACACAATTGCGGAAATCGACGATTTCAGACTGGACGTGATTCTTCCACTGATAGCTGCCGAACAGGTTGTTGGAAGTGTATCCGCTCCATTCATAGCGGGCACCGCAGAATCGGGGAGAGCGGTTGTTGACATGACAGATGAGGTTGTGATGGAACGACGCCAGCTTTCCTCCCCATATACCGCCATAGCCGTGCGCACCCTTTTCGTGTCCGGCATTGTTCAGACTCTCGCCGATGGTACACCATTGCATCGTGAAGTTATTATTGTCGTAGAAGGAAGCCACCTCGTCGATGCTCCATGAGAAAGAGCAATGGTCAAGAAGGAGACCTGTATAGTGCTGGGCGGTTATCGCATCCGCTCCGTCGTTCACGTTCTTCTCCTGTCCGCGTCGGATACGGATAAAGCGGATGATGATGTTGTTTCCGTTAGGCTTCACGGTGTAGTAGCGTATGGTGATGCCCGGAGCAGGAGCGGTCTGTCCGGCAATCGTAGTGTTTGCGCCGATGTTCAGGTCTTTTGTCAGGGCAATCACTCCGCCCACGTCGAAGACCACGGTCTTCTTGGCAGACCCGTTGACGGCCCATCTCAAGGTTCCCTTGGTGTTGTTGTTTCCATCATCGAGAAGGGTTGTCACATGACGTATTTCCCCTCCTCGTCCTCCAGTTACAAAACGTCCATGCCCTTCAGCACCGGGGAAAGCAGGTACATCGTCGGCCATTGATGGTACTGCCAATAAGAGCAGCAGCCAACTGAATAAAAATGTTCTCATTTTGCCTATGTTATTGATTAAGTCGTATTATCGTTGACAAAAATACAAAAGAGAAGTGAGACTGCCAAAATTAATCGTGCTAATTTTTTATAATGTATCAAATATGCGTGTTGGATGTATCATGCTGTTCTTTATTCTCGCGTTTTTATTATCTTTGTACCATAATTAATTCTAATTACTATTCTTTTCACTTAAACAAAACATCGTCTGAGCATGAAACATTCGGTATTAACGGTCATCTTGATGCTGGTCTGCCTTGCGGTCCAGGCTGAAGACTATTCTTTCGGTAACGGAAAACTTAGAATCAGGAAAATTGCAACTAATGCGGTCAGGATTCAATATTCTGAAGGTAAGGAGGCAGAGGCATTGCCTGAATGGCTCTATGTCGAAGACAAGGATGTCGTTTCTGACTTGATTCAGGTGGGAGTCAATCGCGAGAAGAAGCAGGTTGAAATCAAGGATAAGGCTGGCAACATCGTCTTTGTCGCCACCGATCATCAGCTTCGTCCTGTAAAGGTTTCCGAAAGAGAGGCATTCGAAGCCCGGCTGACCTTTCGCCCCGGTAATGGTGCTGACGAGGAGTTCCAGTATGGATTGGGTCAGTTTCAGGACGGACAGAGCAACGTGCGTGGCTTGTCGCGCAGACTGACGCAGGTGAACACTCAGATTTCAATACCGATGCTCATATCCAGCAAGGGCTACGGCGTGTTGTGGAACAACTATGGACTCACGGATTTCAATCCCTGTGACCATCAGGTCGTCCTTGTCAAAGATCAGGGCAACGGGAAACGGGAGGTCGTTGTTGTTACTTCCACTGAGGGTGGAAAGAGAGAAGTCAGAGAGCAGAACCGCTTTTCAGCAACCATAGAGATTGCCGAGGAAGGCGACTATTCCCTGCTGCTCGACGTGGGTCAGAAGATGGCTCGCCGGCACAACCTTGTCGTTGACGGGAAGACCGTGATTGACATGCGTAACCTCTGGCTGCCGCCGACGGCTTCCGAAATCATCCATCTTTCTGCTGGTAGTCATACCCTTTCGGCAGAGCTGACCAATGGAGACAAGCCGGTGCTGTACTATAAGAAGGTGGATAACAACACCGTGTTCCGCTCGCCGGTAGCTCAGGCGGTTGACTATACCGTATTCGTCGGCACTCCCGATGAGATAATCGCCTCGTTCCGTCACCTGACAGGTGAAGCCCCGATGATGCCGAAGTGGGCGTTAGGATACATTCATTGTCGTGAACGTTTCCATTCGTCCGATGAGATTCTCAAGACGGCAGGAAGATTCCGCAACGAGCAACTTCCCATCGACGTCATCGTTCAGGACTGGCAGTATTGGGGCAAATATGGATGGAACTCCATGAAGTTCGATGAACAATACTATCCCGATCCCAAGGCATTGACCGACAGCCTGCATAAGATGAACATGCACCTGATGGTGAGTGTCTGGTCGAAGATTGATAAGAACTCAGAGGTAGGTAAGATGATGGGTCGTGACGGGCATTACATTCCCGGTACCGACTGGATAGACTTCTTCAATCCTCAGTCAGCTGAAGCCTACTGGCGGAACTTCAGCCAGCGTCTCGTGCCGTTAGGAATTGATGCCTGGTGGCAGGATGCGACAGAACCGGAGAACGACGACCTGCAAGGGAGAAGGGTATGGAACGGCAAGTATCCGGGAGAACTCTTCCGCAACGTCTATCCCCTACTGGTCAACAAGACCGTCTATGAGGGATTGCGTCACGATCAGCCCAACACACGTTCCATGATTCTCACTCGTTGCGGATTCCCGGGAATCCAGCGCTACGGGTCTGCCATGTGGTCGGGCGATGTAGGCAACGACTGGGAGACTTTCCGCAGACAGATTACGGCAGGACTGGGCATGCAGGCAGCCGGTATTCCCTGGTGGACTTATGATGCCGGAGGATTCTTCCGTCCGGGTAACCAATACAACGATCAGGACTATATCGAGCGGATGCTCCGGTGGATTCAGACCTCCGTCTTCCTGCCTCTCATGCGCATGCATGGCTACATGAGCAATACCGAGCCGTGGAACTACGGCGACAAGGCAAAGGACATCATTGCCAGCAGCCTGAAGTTGCGCTACCAGCTCATGCCGTACATCTATTCCTCTGCCGCAGAGGTGTCGTTCAGTGGTTCCACAATCATGCGCCCGCTTGTCTTCGACTTTGCTGATGATAAGGAATCCTTGAAGCAGAAGTATGAATATATGTTCGGCCGTTCATTGCTCGTCAGTCCTATCACAGAGCCGGGCGTGAAGACATGGCAGACCTATCTCCCTCCGACAAAGGGAGGATGGTACGACCTGCACACCAGTCAGCTCTATCAGGGAGGCAAGACCGTTTCCGTGGCTGTTGATGAGACACGTATTCCTGTCTTTGTACGTGCAGGAAGCATCTTACCATACGGACCGGCAAGCCAGTATGCAACCGAGGAAAACAACGAGGCTCTTGATGTCCGCATCTATCCGGGTGCCGATGCCACGTTCACCCTCTATGAAGACGACGGTTGCTCGACCGACTATCTTCAGGGAAAGTACAGCCGGATAACCTTCACATGGGATGATTCCAGTAACCAGCTTGTCATTGGTTCCCGTGAAGGTAAGTATAAGGGGAATGCGGCGAAGCGTATGCTCAAGGTATCAGTCATAGGAAAGAAAGACAAGACGATAAAGTACACCGGACGCAGGATGAAACTGAAAATGTAGTGTCTGTCAGTTAAACATTCTTTAATTCTTTGCCATTTGAATATATTTTTATATTTTAGCACAATCTTTTTTTATAGAAGCTGAGTAGAATGAATATATTCAAATGGTATCCGAGTACGTCTTTCAGACGCAGGCTGACATTCAGGGTCTTCTTGATTGTCACGCTCGTCTTCGCAGGAGTAGGATATGTCATCAACCTCTTCATTATGGGAGGAATAATGGCTGAAGCCGAAATGGGAGCTGAGCAGGTGCTTGACAATACAAACCAGAAGATCAATAACATCCTGAACTCCGTCGAGGTGGCTGTGGAAAACAATCTGCCGACGGTGGAGAACTGCCTGAATGATCCTGAAAAGATGTATGGGGTGGCAAATCGCATCGTCAGGGTGAACCCGGTGATTTCCGGTTCTTCCATCGCCCTCATCCCCGGGTATCTCGGCAAGCGCGACTCTCTGTTTGCCGCCTATGCCTATCAGGACAGCACCGGCATCCATAGAAAGTCACTGGCGGAAGAGAGCTATGATTATACCAAGCATGAATGGTTTACCGTTCCGGTGCAAGAGAAATGTGACAGTTGGAGTGAGCCTTATTATGATGATGGTGGAGGAGACATGGTGATGGTAACCTACTCACACCCCATCTTCGATAAAGACAGCAATGTTGTTGCCGTTGTGACAGCCGACTTGTCACTCGATAATCTGAGTATGCTCATTGCCAACATCGAATATTACGACAAGGCTTATAGCTTTGCCATTTCTCAAGACGGCACATACCTCGTTCATCCCGACACGACGCTCATCCTCAAGAAGACTATTTTCGATGACATCGAAGACGTAGAAGACACCGCTCTTTACTTAGCTACTGCCAAGGAAATGACGGAGGGTAAGCGGGGAATGAATGAAATAGATATGGATGGCGAAGACCATTATATATTCTATGCCCCCGTAAAGCGGATGGACTGGTCGATAGGAATAGCATGCCCGGAGTGGAGCTTCCTTTCCATGGCGGTGGGAAGCAGCATTATCGTCGTGACATTTCTGATATTAGGCCTGCTCTTCATCTTGCTGCTCTGTTCCCGTCAGGTGAAACAGATGCTGCTTCCCCTGGAGCGGTTTGCCGATTCTGTCGACGAGATAGCACGGGGAAACCTGAAGGCATCACTCCCTGAAGTGAAGACGAAGGACGAAATGTTCAAGTTGCGCAACTCCTTTGTCCTCATGCAGGAGTCGCTCGACGACTATATCAGTAAGCTGAAGGTAGCAACAGAGGAGAGAGGACGCATACAGGGAGAACTGCGTGTGGCAAAGGGCATTCAGGAAGCAATGATTCCGAAGGTCTATCCCCCTTATCCCGACCGCGACGATGTGGATATCTACGGACAACTGTTCCCCGCAAGAGAGGTCGGAGGAGACCTCTTCGACTTCTTCATCCGTGACGAGAAACTGTTCTTCTGCATCGGTGACGTCAGCGGAAAGGGTGTGCCCGCCTCACTCGTGATGGCTGTCACCCGTAGCCTTTTCAGGACAATCGCCGCCCATGAGAATCAGCCGCGACGGATCATGTCACGCATTAACGAGTTCATGGCTGAGTCGAACGAGACCATGATGTTTGTCACCTTGTTTATGGGCGTACTCGACTTGCCGAAGGGACTCCTTCGCTATTGTAATGCCGGCCATTGCGCACCCCTCCTGTTAAGGGAGGATGTCACCCGGATGAATGTGACACCGAACATTCCTGTCGGCATTCAGCAGGGCTATAACTTTGAAGCCGGTGAAATAGAAATCCCGTACAACACCACCATCTTCCTCTATACCGACGGAGTGACCGAGGCAGAGAACAACGAACACGAACTCTTTGGGGAGTCACGGATGCTTGACATTGCCCAGACGTATGTGGACAAAGACATCAAGGACACCGCACAACTCATTGGTATGATGACGGATGCGGTAAACACGTTTACCGAGAATGCAGAGCAGAGCGACGACCTCACGATGTTGTCGGTACGCTATTGTAAGGTGAAGGAACCCAACATCTATACTCGTAAGCTGGTGTTCAACAACGATATATCCAACATCACACAACTGAAGGAACTCGTCGATGATGTTTGTGAAAAGGCACATTTCGACAATGCCACCACCATGTCGATGAACCTCGCCATGGAAGAAGCTGTCGTGAACGTAATCAACTATGCCTATCCGATGGGAGAGGAAGGGGAAATTATCGTTGAGGCGGAAATCAACAGCAAAAGGCTCAAGTTCGTCATTACCGACAAAGGAATGCCGTTCGATATAACGAAACGTGAAGAAGCTGATGTGACACTTCCTGCCGACGAACGGCCGATAGGAGGACTGGGCATATTTCTCGTGCGTCACATCATGGACTCCGTCAATTACGAGCGGGTGGGGGACAAGAATATACTCTCACTACGCAAACTCCTGTAGTGTCTTATAAGCGGAAAATACCTGCAAAAAAGTATTTTACTGGTGAGAAGTCTCACCAGCAAAAACATTTGAGAGATGATGTGGAAGAGGTCGGGTTATGCTCCTGGATCGGGAGGACCTGAAGGATCTAACTCCGTGTTCTCACCATTCAGAATGATGTTAACCAAAGCCACCACATCTGAAATGTCAATTACCCCGTCACCAGTGATGTCGGCCTCCTCAACATGAAAGATGTCGCTTGTGTTCCCCAGAATGTGATTGGAAATCATCACGACATCACTAATGTCGACAGACTCATCGTGGTTGACGTCACCAAGCACGAAAGAACCTGTCTGAGAGAATGCCATCAATGGAGAGAAGAACAGGCACGATAATAACAGTTTTCTCATTTCTTTAACTATTCCCACCCCAATTCCCATGATGAGAAAAATAACTAATGTAACAAAACGAATCATACTGACAGCAATGGGGAATGAAGCGTCATCGCCGACAAGTATGTGTCTCATGCTTCGACGATGCAAAAGTATATCTTTTTTATCAATGGCACAAATAACTCATGAAAAAATATCCTAAAACAATATAAAGAATGCTTTTCAGCTCGGTTTTCAGGGAAAAGTTTATACCTTTGTAAAAGTATGAAGCGTAACACAAATATGAAGCAAACAATCATCACCATCATCCTCGCCCTCGTCACCCTGACCACAACGGCACAGGTGAACCTTGAAACAAACAACACCCCCGGATGGCTTTGGGAAGTCAGTGGAAACGGACTAAAGCAGAAGTCATATCTCTTCGGCACATGTCACGGCGACGGTCATAACTTTACAAGGGAGGAAGTGTTAGGTATAGCAGGTGTGGAGAATGCCTTGAAGGAGGTGAAGACCGTGCTCTTTGAAGGTGGTATGGATACTTCGGATGTTGACCCTACAGCTATTGTTGCCGAAGTTGAGAAGTTGAAGAAGTGGCTCATCAATCCCGGCCCTGAATACTTGATGCCAAAAGGAACCTACTATAAGCCTTTGTTCGACACCATCGCCCACTTCAACGAAGTAACCAAGTTCCTATCCTATCAGATGAAGGACCCGGAGTATTGGAAAAAGAATCCCCGCTACTGGTTGGGCCGCTTGCGTCTTTATATCGGCTTTAAATTGAAAGGCACTCCTGTAGATGTTGTGTTGAAGCAGGAAACAATCAATCGCGGCATCGAGGCAAGATATGTGGAGAAACGCGACTCGAATATGCTTTTATCAATGATTTTGAATACGGAAATAATCGACACACTGCCGATGAAGAAGCAAGCAGAGTCGCTCTATTCGATTGTACACTACATAAACAACGACAGCCTGTCAGACTTGTATAAACAGTTTGCCGAAATTTATCTTGAGAACGACACCTGCAAGATGGAAAGCTTTTTGAGGGAAACTGGATTTGTTCCTGACGCAGAGGCTTCTAATGATATTCATAAGGAGATTATATATGACCGGAATGTGGCGTGGATTCCCGTTATTAAACAGAACATTGCCGAGCACCCCAGCATGATAGCTGTAGGTTGTCGTCACCTACTGGGCAGCGAATCCCTGATTGCCTTGCTACGGCGGGAAGGCTATACGATAAATCCAGTGAAACACTGAGGAACTGTTGCGAGGACAGTAGCAGATGCCCTTCGGAATGATAAGACCACTTGCACGCAAAGGCAGAAGGCATGATAAGATAACAGGCAGATGGTGAAGCAATGCGAACCTCCAGCAATTCTTTATCAAATATATTGACAAAAACTTGTCGGGGAAAAGTGATGAAATAGAAGTTAAAATCTGTAAAAACCAAGAATTACTTCCTCCTTCCTAATTCCTCCTTCCGCCATTGCTTATCTTTCGCAATGCGAAAGATAAGCGTTGACCGCCCCAAAGACCATGTTTCATCGCCTCAAACATATCCTTTGGCAGTGCTAAACCTATCCTTTGGCGCGGCGAAACGATACCTTTTGCAAATTCGGTTTTTGTAAACCGTTTGATAACAAATAATAATTCGTGTAATCATTTATCAATCAATACTTTACGAAAAACCTCAAAAATCGCGTTATTTTCAACCGAAAATATTTTTGTTCAGAAAGATGGCCTTAATTTGGGGGTAAAATTCGAATTTTCTATAACAAAAGAGTGGGGGGACGGGAAGGGATTACGTGAGAATTATTCGTGATTTCTTGTGCGGATAAATGATTCTTTATACTTTTGCAGGGTAAAGGTTATATGTGGTTATTAAGCAAAGGAAACGATGGCGGAAGAATTGAAGTATCATTATAAGTACCCGCACCCGAGTGTCACGACGGATTGCGTCATCTTCGGATTTGACGGTACACGGCTGAATGTGTTGCTAATAGAAAGAGGTAACGACCCTTATAAGGGATGCTGGGCGTTCCCCGGCGGATTCCTGAATATGGATGAGTCGGCGCTTGAGGGTGCCAAGCGCGAACTCTATGAGGAGACAGGACTGAGGGACGCTTATATCCATCAGTTCCATGCGTTCTCTGCTCCCGACCGCGACCCTCGTGAGCGCGTCATCAGCATTGCCTACTTTGCACTTGTCCGTCTCACCGATGTGAAGGCTGGAGACGATGCCGCCAAGGCTCAATGGTTCCCGCTGGATGAGATTCCTCCGCTTGCCTTCGACCACGACAAGATGCTTCGGGAGGCTCTCAAGGCTCTTCGCCGGATAATCCATTTCGAACCCATCGGCGTGGAATTGCTGCCGGAGAATTTCATGAAGACGCAGCTGCAATCTCTTTATCAGGCTATCCTCGGGAAGTCAGGCATGAACGACTCTGGCGATAAGATGCTGAAACTGGGAATCTGACAACTAAGTGTTTACTTTTTCATTCTCTTGGCGCGGCGTACTATGAATTGATGTTAAAAAAATCCGTGGTTTCCCATGGTCTTTCTGATTTTTATACTTCTTTTTTTTTGTTATTTAATAATCTTTTGTATCTTTGCAAAAAATAATAATCATGGAAGAAGAAAAAAGGTTGGAAGAAAGTGGAACTACTACCCATGAGCATGGTGAGCATGGTGA
>Ga0247611_10011398_pt1 | contig 10268 bp, 10 predicted proteins | sample 177DNAGHGhighgp2_FD_192422 | JGI IMG/M metagenome (GOLD analysis project Ga0247611, IMG submission 192422) | Sheep rumen microbial communities from Palmerston North, Manawatu-Wanganui, New Zealand - 1770 DNA GHGhigh gp2 | ecosystem: Host-associated > Mammals > Digestive system > Stomach > Rumen... | reverse complement strand
GTATCAGTAGGAATAGCTCCCTCTTTTAACCATTTTAAAGCTAATTCTTCATTAATATTTACCTTACTATCATTAATTGGTTCATAAGTACCTATTAATTCAATATATTCTCCATCTCTTTTTCTATGAGAATCAGCTGCTACAATTCTATAAAAAGGTCTTTTTTTAGCACCCATTCTTTTTAATCTTAGTTTTACTGCCATTTCATTTCCTCCTTTCAAATAACGATAATATTATATATTATTCATAATAACTTGTCAACCATTTTTTATTAACAAAAAAAGAGTAATCATTTTCTATTGACTACTCTTGGTTCTGAACTATTTTCTTCAGGCCTAATCATATCAGCCATTGCTGATAAAACAGGTTTAACTCTTTCTCTAAGTCTTTGTCCAGCAGTCTTAGCAACAGCAATAGCTCTTGCTCCTTTTATGCCAACCAACTTACTATTTTTTAAATTTTCTAATACTTGTCTATCAAATGAAGCTTTCCATTCATTAGACTTTCTTCTAACATCAAGTACTTTATCAACAACTAAAGCATTAAGAAATTTATCAGGATCAAGATTCATTTGTTTTTCATCAAGTTCTCTTGCTTTAATTTCATTTCTAGCTACTATAGCTTCTTGTTTAGCAATCATTTTACGTTTTAAAGCCGCTTTTTTATTCTTCTTAAGTAAAACACTTCTTTGTCTATTACCAAATTTAATGCGTTTACTTTGTAACTCTCTTAATTTAATAGTTTTAGATTTAGCTTGAGCTAAAAGCCTAGTTTTTTCTAAAGAATCCTCAGAAGCATTTGCTTGTCTTTTCAATTCTTGTATTTCATTAAATAAGCCATCGGCCTCTTCATCTACTTTAGTTAGTTTACTATCTATCTTAGTAATTTTACTCTCCTTTTCAGGAATCATACTAAATTCATTATTTTTTGCTTTTTCAATTTCTTGTTTAACCTGATCAATTTGAGAATTTATCATTAACTCCTTTTGAGTATAATATTCATACATAGATTTAGAATGATTAGCCATATCACGAGCATGAGGAAGCTCTGATTGTAACCTATTTAATTCTCTTAATAAAACTTCAATATAAATACTTTTAGTTTGTTCGTTAATCATTTTCCTCACCTAAACTCTCCAAATTAGCTTGAATAGTTTTATTAACAACATCCCATTCTTTTTCATCACTAATCTCAACTAAATTATAAGAGTCATCGGTTTGAGTAACCTTAGATACATATACTCTTTCATTAGAATCATCAGCACTTTCACCAAAAGAGTACATGATATAATCGTTATCATCATATCCCTCTACTTTAAAGATATCTAAAACTTCAGCTCTATATTTTTTACCATCATCATCAGTAACAAAAATATGATTATCTATATTATTATCTAATTTCTTTTCTTCTGTACCCATGTTACCACCAACCTATTCTATATAAATTATACATTTCTAAAAATAAATAGTCAATTAAAAACGAAGATATTAATCCCCGTTAATAACTTTATAAAAATAATTGTTTAATTCATCATTAACAAAACTAATCATTTCATTAACAACCTCTAAATTATTCATATAATTGTAATATAAAGGTTCATTATTTAACTCTTCTATTAACAAATCCAATTCATTTTTTATAGATAAATCATTACTCTTAATATATCTTTTTTGTAATTCTTTTACCTTATTAATTTTATCCATTAATTTAGTATTATTAATCATCTTATCTTTTAAGCTAATACACTTCTTATATTCAGAACTATTAGTAATATATTCAATTATCTTATTTAACTCTTCCATCTAAACTCCATGTATGTACTTCAGTTATAACAACATTAACTATATCACCAAGATTAAGTTCATTATCACTAGTAAAATTAATAAGTTTATTTGTATCACTATATCCATAATACATATTTTTCTTATCACTTATTCCTTCAACTAAGACAGGCAATTCAGTGTTCAATAATTTATTATTATTTTCTAAAAAGTAATTATTAACAACTTCATTCAATCTTTGAAGTCTTTCTTCCCTAACTTCCATAGGAATATTATCTTTTAGTTTACAGGCAGGAGTACCAACTCTCTCACTATAAATAAAAGTAAATGCATTATCAAACTTACAATAATTAACTAAATCCATAGTTTCTAAGAAATCTTCTTCCTCTTCACCAGGAAAACCAACTATTATATCAGTTGAAATAGAAACTCCAGGAATATTATTCTTAATCTTATCAAATAATTCTAAATAAGATTCTTTAGTATATCTTCTTCCCATTAGTTTAAGTATTCTATTAGAACCACTTTGAACAGGTAAATGTATACTAGGCATAATATTAGGATATTTTGAAATAACCTCAATCATTTTATCAGTAAAATCCCAAGGATGAGATGTCATAAATCTAACCCTAGGAATACCACTCTTCGCAATATCTTCTAATAATTCTCCAAAATGATAATCTTCATATAAATCTTTTCCATAAGCATTAACATTTTGTCCCAATACTGTTATTTCCTTGTAACCATCATCTACTAAAGATTTAATTTCTTTTAAGATATCTTCTTTTTTTCTACTTCTTTCTCTACCCCTAGTATAAGGAACTATACAATAAGTACAAAATTTATCACAACCATAAATAATATTAACATATGCTTTATATTTATTACTTCTAATAACAGGCATACCTTCTACTAAATCTTCTTCTCTAGATAAAACTTCAATTTGTTGTGTATTTTTAGCAATCGCTTCATCTAATAGTTCAGGTAATCTATCTATATTATGAGTACCAAATATTAAATTAACAAATTTATAGTTTTTCATTATTTCTTCACAAACATTTAATTCTTGTGCCATACATCCACATAAACCTACAATTATCTCAGGTCTTTTTTCTTTTAAATGTTTAAATCTACCTAACATACCAAATGCTTTATTATGAGCATTTTCACGAATACTACAAGTATTAAGTAATAATAAATCTGCTTTAGTATAATCTTTTTCTTCACTAAAACCTAAATTTTTAAGTATCGCAACTAATGTCTCAGAATCTCTTTCATTCATTTGACAACCATAAGTTTTTAAATAAAAAGTTTTTCCACTATATCTGTTAATATCATCATCTTTTAATTTAAAATCTCTAGTTTTATAAATTTTCTTATAAACAGACCCTTCTTCCCTTTGATCAGGTAAAAGCATATTATCACCTCATTTTCTCATAATAAAACTTACTATAATTACTCATACTAACATTAAATTTATCATAACCATCTCTTTCAATTAACGTTTCAACTCCACTAAATAAATCAGTACCTAAACCCAATCTATCCCCTTCAATTTTAACATTCATTGCAGATAAAGTAGTAGGAAACATATCTATAGTACTAAATTCTCTGTTAGTATTATAAAAAGTACTCTTAGTATTAATAAATAAATTATAAATAGATCTAGAATCATCTTCTTCAAAATAATCATTTTGCATAGTTATATGATCCCCACTAATTACAATTATAGTATTATCATAATATTCAGTAGTCTTCAACCATTCAATAAATTCATTTATCTCAGTTGCTGTACAATAAATAGAATTAGAATATTTATCATCAAATTTACTAGGACAACTCTTATCTAAATATCCATCTTGTACATGAGTATTGCTAGTAAGTATTTGTAAATTATAATTATCCTTTTCAGAAAGCTTTTCTAATTCAGATTTCGCAATTTCAAAAACTTTCCTATCTTCAACTCCCCACCATTCTTTATAATCAGCTGGTATATATCCCATATCAATCATTTCATTATAGTCAAGTATTTTGTCATATGACTCTCCTTTTAATAAAAGATCTCTATAACCAAAAGAAGCATCACTTCCCATAATAAATTCATTATAATATCCATTATCATGTAAAATATCGCCAATCGAAGTATAAGAATCTAACATATTAGAATTATCTAATCTAAGTTTTAAAGGAAGTCCAATACTTTGAGCAGTCATTCCAGCAGTAGTCCAATTAGTTTCATTTATATTTCTTGCTCCACCAAATTTATCTGAATTAGAAAAATTAATATTATTTTTAGTTAAATTAGTTATAGGTTCTAATAAATTCTCTTCTTTAACTCCACCTAATTCTTTACTAAAATAACTAGCTTCATATGATTCAACATAAATATATATTAAATTTTTCTTTTTTTCAGGAAATTTAATAGAAACAGATTTTGGATCTACATAATTATCCTCAATATAAGAAGATTTTGTAGTTTGAGCACTAACATAGTTAAAGAAATCAAACTTATTTAATGCATGAACAACATCAAATATAGAAAATACAACTATAGAAACTATTACTACTATCTTAAGAATCTTCTTATTATCATCTTTTATATATTTAAACAATAATACTAGTAAAAGAAAAATAATTAAAGAAATAATAATACTAGGTATCAAACTATTAAGAAAAAAAGCTTTCATTACAGATGATTCTGTAGCAGCCAAAGGAGATCTTAATTGAAATAAGATCTCCGAAAAATTGACATCGCCAAAATAACTATCTGCCCAATCTGAAACAGATTCTATAAAAACCAATAAAAATGTAAATAAATATAATAAAATTTTTTTCATTTTATAATTCTTTCTTGATAGTTTTTTCTATTGTTTTAACTATTTTATCAGTACTTACATTAGTAGAATCACTATCTCTTCTTAATTTAAATTCTACTTCACCATCTTTAAAAGATCTACCTATAGTAACTCTGAAAGGTATACCAAGTAAATCCATATCATTGAATTTTACTCCTACTCTTTCATCTCTATCGTCTACTAACACATCTATTCCAGCTTCTTCTAGTTCTTTTTCTAGACTATAAGCATAGTTTAGTGCATCTTCATCTTTAACATTAGCAACAACTATACATACAGTATATGGAGCAATACTGACAGGGAATATTATACCATGTTCATCATTATTTTGCTCAACAACTGAAGAAATAACTCTAGCAGGTCCAATACCATAACTTCCCATGACAACAGGATTAGCTTTATTATCTTTATCTAGATAAGTTAATCCTAATGCTTCAGAATACTTAGTTCCTAATTTAAATAGATTACCAATTTCAATACCCTTCTTAAAGTATAGTTTTCCACCACAATCAGGACAAATATCTCCTTCAATAACATTAGATATATCCCCAGAAACATCATACTTAATATCATCAATATTACAATTAATAAAGTGATAATCTTCTTCATTAGCCCCAACTACAAAGTTATGCATTAATTTAACTTCTTCATCAATAACAACTTTACAATTTAATCCAACTGGACCAGTGAATCCCGGACAAGCATTACTTGTAGCAATTAACTCATCATTAGCAAAGTTAATTTCACTAACTCCTAGTAATTTACAAGCTTTACTAACATTAAATTCTCTATCTCCTCTTACAAAGAAACAAACAAACTCTTCATCAACATTCATAAGTAATGCTTTAACACTTTTTTCAACAGGAACATTTAAGAAATTGCAAACATCTTCTATAGTCTTACAATGAGGAGTTTTTACTTTTTCTAACTTTTTAGGTTTATCATTATCTCCAACCATCTTAGTAGTCGCAACTTCTAAATTTTCTGCATAATCACAACCATCACATAAAACAATAGTATCTTCACCAATATCAGTAAGAGCTTGATATTCTTCAGATAAATCTCCACCCATAGCTCCTACATCTGCTCTAACAATTTTATAATCAATTTTCATTCTATCAAAAATTCTACAATAAGCATCATACATCTTTTTATATGATTCAGGCTGAGTTTCAGGAGTATCAAAAGTATAAGCATCTTTCATAATAAATTCACGAGTTCTAATTAAACCATATCTAGGTCTAGGTTCATCTCTAAATTTATCAGCTTGTTGATATAAATTAAAAGGTAGATCTTTATAACTTCTAACCATCTCTTTCGCAGCTAATGCAAACATTTCTTCATGAGTAGGTCCTAAACAATAATCTCTAAGATTTCTATCTTTAAATTTAAACATACCATCTCCAAATGCTTCTACTCTACCACATTGTTCATAAACATCAATTGGTAACATACTAGGCATTAATAACTCTTGTGCTCCAGACCTATCCATTTCTTCTTTAATAATACCTTCAACTTTTCTAAGCACTCTAAGACCCATAGGCATAAATACATACAAACCAGATCCAGCTTTCTTAATCATTCCAGCTCTAGTTAATAATGAACCACTTTTGCTAGCATCATCACTAGAATCTTCTCTTAAAGTATAGAAAAAACTATTTTTAATTCTCATATAAAATCCTCCTTTTTATAAAATAAAAAAGAATGGCCCAGGAAGTGCATAATACACGGTACCATTCCTTTTTTTACTTAATTAAATAACGAGTTTCCCCGGATATATTTTCATATATCATCTCCAAGGTAGGAATCATTTACAATAATATTTCTTTTCACCAACCAGAAACTCTCTAAAATTATTAATAAACAATCATGTCCTCTTCATCAATCTGTTCATATTATACAATATTATCAAAAAAATTACAAATATTAAATAATAACTTCATTAATAGTAGTATTGATAATAGAAGTAACTATATCTAAACTATCATTCATAATATTATCTCTAATAGCCTCTCTATTATCATACATTCTATCAACTAACTTCTTCATATTAGGTTGTAATTCTTTCTTATTAAGAGACTTAATAATAGAATTAAAATTACAAACCTTAGAATATTTTCCATAATAATCATTATTAATACTTAGATCAAATAAACCTTTAAAATCATATAAATCTATTGAAGTAAATCTTTTATCTTCTAATATTTTTAAAGAAGATATTAAATAATTATTATGAATAGCTTTATCAAGTAAAGTTTCACCCTTATTATTTCTAATATTAGGAATAAATCTTTTTTTACTTAGTAATGCATCAACAACTTTAATAGAAGAAGCACTATTATCACAAGCTAATATATGACCAAAAGTGTCTCCATCTACATTTTGATGATTTACATCCCAATTTCTTTTTTTGATATACTTCAACACTAGATTATATTCTCTTACCTTTAATAATCTAACTAAAACATCATTACCATTCATATCAACAGTATTAATATTTACTATTCCTTTATCAAGTAAATAATCTACTGTTTCGAATTCCCCCCTACTAATTAAAGGGAAAATCCCCGAGGGTTCTTCCTCACATGATTTAATAATATTCTTATTAATATTTAACATAAATACTCCTCCCAGAGTCGTGTAAAAAATATATTACCAAGAAAAAAAAATATTGTCAAATATCACAAAATCAAGCAATAACAACAAATTATTATAATCAATTGAATAATACTCTTTATTTTCAACAATTAAAAATTTATATTTTTGAATAAAAAAAATCTGCATAAAGCAGATTTTAATTATTATTATTGTAATTTAGTTCCACACTTAGTACAGAAGTTACCATTGTTTTCAGCTCCACATTGAGGACAGAATTTCTTTTCTCCTTGAGCTGGTGCAGCTTGATTAGCTTCAGGTTGAGCAGTTGCTCCTGCAACAACTCCTGTATTATATGGATCAACATTCATTGTTGTACCAGGTGTTTGATTATTAATAGCTCCACCCATAGCTCCTCCGCTAGCGATGTTAACCATTCCTACACCCATCATACCATTAACTGCTCCTGCTTCATTTTTAGCAGCATCTTGAACAGCTTGAGCATAAGCTCCAGTAAGTGTACCTTTTTGCATGAATGTATTTGAAGAAAGTTCATAGTTATCAATTTTCTTTTGACTTTCATCACTTAATGTAACAGATTCAACAACAAATCCAACAATAGACATACCACGATCTCTAATTGGTTGATCAAATACTTTTTCATCCATTACTTTCTTAATTTCATCAGTTTGACTAGGAAGTTCTAATACTGGTACTTTGTGAGCACTAGTTCCTAATTCATTTAACACATTTTGGAATGAAGCAATAACTTCACTTCTCATTTGTTCAATAATTGTATCTTTCCTATATTCATCTGCAGTTCCTGCAATCTTACTCATAAAAGTAGATGGATCTGAAATCTTAAATGTATATTTACCAAAACATTTAACATCTACTCTTAAAGGAGTAACTGAATTTGTCATTTGATTTGGAATTGGATGTGACCAATCTTGGAATGGAATAGGTGCTGGAGTTCCAAACTTATTATCAATAATTTCTTTAGCATTAATAAAGAATACAGCTTGTTCCTTACTTACTCCTCCTCCATATGTAAAACGATTCCACATTTCTTTAAATACAGGTCCAAATTGTCCTGCAAAGAAAGATGGAGATGTAGAAGAATCAAATGTATAAATTCCTTCTTCTGCAGTTGCATCTAAAATTTTTCCACTGTCAAATATAACAGCAATTTGTCCAGGTGCTACCTGAACGGCACTATCCTTAGAAACGATTCCATTAGGTGTAGAAACACGTTTCATTAGAATATCATTACCTAAATCTTCACAACGGATGAAATCTTTCCATTGATCATGTAGAGTACTACCTGCTGCCTCTACTGCAGCTTTAATTAATCCCATATTTTCCTCTCCTTCTTAATTAAAACTTATGTCCGCCACCAGTATGACTAGAACCGCTACTACTGATGTGTCCACCGCCACCTCCACTGAAGCCACCACCATGTGAACTTCCAGTATTGTGATCAATAGCATGCTTTGTAACATGATGTCCTATAACAATATCTTTTATTTTATGAACACCCTTAGAGCCTTTATCATAATACTCTTCGGATGTAGTAGCCACTCTTGCTAAATCATTCCTCTTTATAAGAATGATTATACCTATAATAGTACATACTATAGCAAATATAAATACATACAAATAATTAACATCAGCAGTATTATATGTATATTCATCACTGTCACTATCATTATAACTTATTTCATAATAAGTATCTAGTGTTTTTATCATTTGAGAAGTTCCACCATAATAATTTTGATCACTAAAATAAGTATATATTTCTTCAGTAATCATATCACATTCATTATCAGGATATAAAGACATTGCTCCACCTGTAGCAGAAATATAAACATATCTATTTTCCATATCTACTAAGAATAATAAACCATCTCTATCAGGTCCATACCCAAAATTATTATAATCATAGAAATCATCAGCATACTCTTCAGTACTTTCAAAATTATCATTAATAGTAACAATAACTAAATCTAGATTTCTTCTTTGAGAATAATCATATACTTCACTATATAAATTCTTTTCTTCCTCATCTGTATATAAATCAGCAAAGTCATATATTTTTTCTTCTTCATTAACAGAAGGCGTATTTAAAATATTATCTTTATTATCCTCAGTAACTGTAATCCAAGAATTAATTCTTAAATCATCTTCTGTTCTAGGATAAGTATTTGTACTAGCAAAACTAACTATAGGAAGTAAAAATATAATTAAGCTTAAAACAATCTTCTTCATAAACACCTCCTATATTACAAACCTAGCAAATAGAAATCCTATTAAGAAAAATACAATTAAGAAGATAAAAATCCAAAGTATTGTCTTTCCAACACTAATAGGAATATCTCCAACTATTTTTCCAGTATCTCCATTCATAGCAAAAATATAATCTTTATTTTTATATTTAATTGAGACCATCCATACAGGAAGTAATATATAGTAAGTTTTTTTATTATCAATACTTAAGTCATTTTTAGAAACAACTGCAGTACCATGTCTACAGGCACTTCTAGCTTTACTAATAGAAGTATTCATAACTCTTTGACTTGCCCTTGTAAAAGCAACATCATTATTAACATCATATTTTTCAGCTAAAAAGCCAGACAAATAAGCATGATTATAATCAACCAAATGTCCATAATCAAAAGGCTCTAATGAATCCATTAAATCATCAGGAAATCTACTTGATCCATCAGCAAGAACCTTATTAAAATCTAAATCACAATCTACTGTAGTACTATAAGTTGTAGTTTCAATATAATGATAATCATAAGTATTCCAACTTCTTACATCCTCACAATGAAAAGTAATATTACCATTACTTTTAATATCATATGCCCAGAAAGGTATATAAACACCTGATATCTTCTTTATGTTATTTACATCTTTAAATGCATTAGGAGTCAAAGGTCTACCTTTAAACAACTTAGTAAAAGCATCATATGTAGATTCTTTTTCATTTTTAAAAGGAATAATATAATTAGGAGCAATACCCGAATCTATTTTT
>Ga0247611_10011395_pt1 | contig 10269 bp, 6 predicted proteins | sample 177DNAGHGhighgp2_FD_192422 | JGI IMG/M metagenome (GOLD analysis project Ga0247611, IMG submission 192422) | Sheep rumen microbial communities from Palmerston North, Manawatu-Wanganui, New Zealand - 1770 DNA GHGhigh gp2 | ecosystem: Host-associated > Mammals > Digestive system > Stomach > Rumen ... | reverse complement strand
AACTGTTCTTTCTTCATTGTCTAAATCCTCTAGGATTTGCCATTGTTTTTCAGTAATGTAATTGTATTTTCCCTTGCGTTCTATTCCAATGCAATATTTTGCAGAGTTTTGTGGTTCGGGGGATGCGAATACAAGATTGAAACCGAATTCTTTTGCAGAACAGATAAGGTTTTTCTGGTTTTTAGAATCTAGGTTTGCCGCTTCGTCAAGATAACAAATTGACATGACACGATCTTTATCTTCCGTCATTAAGTTTAACAAAGCAAGACCGTAAAGGAGTTTTGCCATAAGAATAGATCCATTCGAAGCAATTTTGTCCAAATCTTTAAATTCCTGCGGAGAGCCGCCCTTTTTGCAGACAATGAAGTTTAGTTCAAAAAGATTTTCTAATTTAAGACAGCCCTTTTCTGAGCAAACTTTCAAAAGGATGTCTTTTGCTCGGTCTAATTCGGCATTTCCTGCAGAATTATTCTTTATTTCAAGACTAAACAAATCGTTAGAATTGACATCGTCTGTAGAATATTTGGAAAAGATTTTTATTGCGTCCAATGCAGGCAAAGAAGTTGACTCTACAGCCATTTTTTCCAAATCAGAGACTTTTCGTTTTTGAATTAATGAATTGAACGTTGCCAGCTCATTACAAAAGTCATCGTATTGATGTTCTAAACGTCTTAAAACGCTTGAAACTTTTACAATCGCCGCTCTTTTGATTTCTCGAATATGTAGTTCTTCCTGGTCAATATTATTCAAAAAATTAATAATAGAATCTATTTGTTCATCACGTGTTCCCTGCCCTTGATACTTAATGAAGCCTGCCTCAATGAATTCTCGCAAAAGGGCTGAAATTTTATCGTCTTTTTCTTTAAGGTTAATGCAGTCTATTTTTTGTTCTTCTAGGAATGTATTTAAGTTGGATAAAACGTTATCGTCGTCAAAATATTCTATATGCTCCATTTCAAGGAGATCTTTGAAATACAATTCATCGTCTATTCGCTGTACTTTATTACATTCTATTTTTTTGTCATCATCAAGAAGTTCTTTTTTCTTTTCATCAACACCTTTCTTGGACAAGCGTATTTTTTCAAGGTTTTTCTTATTTTCTCTATCAACATTCTCGTTCTCTTTAAATTCTTCTGCTAATTCTAATCTAATTCGTTTGCGTTCCGCTTCATTTTTCTTTAAATCTTGTAATTTGTCAAAATTATCAAGGTTGTTTTTTGCTGTTAAAAATTCCTGATTAAGAATCCCCAATTCTTGGACACATTGTTCTCTGTCTTGCAAAGCGGCTAAAAGATTTTTTGCGTCATCTAAATCCGCTTCTAGGGAATGAATTTCGTTCCTAATGTCTTCAGTATTTTGTATTTCTATTTTTTGTCTGATTTTTTCTTTTTCAATCTTTAGACCATTTATTTCAATGAAATCTCCTTGGTTATTCAAAAAAGTCTGAAAACTACTTGCAAATACAGGAATATCGCCTATTTCATCAACATCATATGTCAGTATATTTTGATTTATAAGTCCAAAGAGAATTTCTAATTCTTCTATATTAAGATATTCAGAAATTTTTTTCTTAAATAATTTATCTCCATTAGTAAGCTCTTTTTTCAAGTCTTCAATTTGCTTTGTCAGCCTTGATATTTTTTTCTTAGTTGAGTTTATATCACCGCTTTTTGCGTTTTGGAGAATAGTTTTCTTTTGCGATACGAGCATGTCTTTTTGAGTATAAACTTCAAATAAAATATTTCGATTTAAAACATGTGCGAACTGATTTGCCAGTACACACATTTCTTCATCGCAATTATTTAACTCGGTTAGTTTATTTTCTATTTCGCTATTTCGGCGAACTAGTTGGTCATGCGTTTTTTCCAGTGAATCTATTTGCTTTTGATAGTCGTTCTCTTGTTCCTCATAACTAGCTAAAGTATCTCTTTTGTATTCGTCCCACTTATCAAGAGCTTCATCAATTTTAGGCTTTATCACACCGATTTTTCCACGGAGTCTTCTAAATTCGTTTATGGTAGATTCTAGAGTTCTTATTCTTTTTTCTAATCTCTTGCATGCTTCAAACTGTTTCTCGTCAGCTTCCACACTTTCAAAAGAATCGTGCCATACTTTGTTAAAGTCATATTCTTTTTCGTAGGTTATTCCGTTGATTTGCAATAAGAATCTTTTAATATCTTGCGAATCCAATTTTTTTAGATTTAGGGTCTTGACAAGAACTTCTTGGAACGTTTCAAAAAGATTGTGCTTTACAGAAAAAAGCTGAATATCTGTTCCATTTTTCGCTACATCACCCTTCCCATAGAGCGAGTCAAAAAAATCTGATGGCCTGCGGTATATATCTGGAGAATAACCTCTGTTACTTAAATGTTCGCGCAGTTTTGATTCTTCCACTATACTCCCATCTTCCGTAATAAAATCTTCCATTTTCAGGGAGCCTTCGTAAGAAAAATATTCATAATTGTGAGAAATATCTTTCCCAACACATCCAATAACAACAAGTTTCTTCTTTAACTGCATTTCTAGCAATATATAGGAGCAAATTGTTGGAAAGTAAAATTTTTTTGTTTCGTTTGCTTCATGAGAGTCAAAACGCATTTGGTTGAAATTTCTAATAAAGAGAAATTGAAATGCGTTAATAAGGCTTGTCTTTCCCGAATTATTTTGCCCAACTAGAGAAACAGGGGCGTCAAGAGGAATCACCGCATGCCCATATCCGGCGCTATTCAGCAACATTAATTTTTGAAGACCAAACTCATTACTTATTCCCTTTGCCATTATGCGTCCTCCTCGTCATCTTGATCATCATCTACTTCATCTTCTTTCTCATTTAATGCGACGATTTCATTTTCGTCTTTTGCCGCTAACTCCAGAAATAAATCAAGGAAACGCCATGTAGCCGGAAGAAGATAATAATTGCCGCCATTTTTTCTTATAAATCCCAATTTAACGGCGTTTCGAATAATCTTAGACCATTCTCCTTCTTTAAGGCTTTCTCCATCCAAGATATCTGTATTTTTGTTTTTTAAGTTTTCAAAGAAGCTTTCGTCTAACTCCCAATCCGTAAACTTCAATAAATTGGCGCCTTCATCGCTTTTGAACTTGAATAGTAAAATAAAAAGAAGTAGAAGACGACGAGATGATTTCTGGTTTTTATCGTCAAACTCAAAATACGCAAAATTGTGGGGATGAATCTTTAATGTCATTCCCAATTTCTTGAAGAGTGTTGCGTAATCATCTTTTCGTTCGCCTTGCAATGCAGCCCACAATTCGGAATCATAGGTTGCGTCTAAATGCTGACCTGAAGAAAGTTTTTCAAAAATTTCTTGAAGATGGTCTAATTTGTCTAAATCATTTGCGAAGCTCATTGTTTTTTCTCCAAATAATGGGGATAGAAAGTTATTCTATGTTCCTGCAAATTAGTTGATTCTTTGTATTCTTTCTGTGATATTTCGATGTCTATTTCATGAATTAAGTGATGGTAAATACTTAAGAGGTGCTTTTCCTTTTGCATAGGATATGTATCTTTAAGCCACTCCATTAAAGAAATCGACTTTTGAACATTGTTAAGCTCTTTTATGACGTCCTCAATTCTTACGGGCATCTCAATTTCTGTATCGAAATCCAAATTCATATCAAGATGCACTTTTTCAGGTTTGTAGTTGAGAATATCGCCTGCATAAATTTTACTTTCTCCATCAAAGGAGACCTTTATTGTTCTGGAACCGCCGCCGATTTTCAAAAGATTTTTTCCTGCAGTTCGCCGCGCTCCTTTTTTACGAATGTTTGAAAACAACTTATTAATTGCAGCGGAGATTTCGTCATGTCGCTTTATCTCATTACGTAAAGGAGCTAATTCATTTTGATACAGGTCTAAATTTTGGTCTAACAAGTCTATCAACTTATGCATTTGACAGATTGTTCCGTTTATAGAGTTTGGCAAAGTCGCCAACCCTTTCTGAATGCTGTGTTTTCTAATGACTTCCTTGAGAACGTTCTCTATTTGGTAAAGCATTTCTTGAAAGCCGCTTACGTTATTATCTAATAGAGATATCATCGGGTCTATATAATGGTCAAAGCATTCAAAAACCTTTCTATACCGAACTTTTAATGGGGTATTTGGCTCGAATCCTTTTGCTTCTTCAACAATATTTTTTATGGCATCCCTATCAGAAATTAACTGATCTTCTATATTGCCGATTTGATTGCTAAGAGCAATGGTTTTATCTTTTATTGCAGAGAAATCTAACTTATCTAGAGCTTCCTGGATTTTTTGCCCGATATCTTCTATTTCTTGTCTTTCGACATCAATAATTCCAGCAAGCCCCAAATCTTGCTCATGAATGAGGCTAAGGACAAACTCCATCACATTATGCTGAATTTTGAATGTGGCGCCCTGATCAATAGACTTAAGAATACCGTTTTTTGAGATGTCTTCCAGGGCTTTTAGAGATTTTTCTCTATCTTGCCCATTTTTGAACATGGCAAAGTTGAAAATTTCTTTTCTTGTAAGAAATCCTGCTTTTTTGCACTCTTTTACCAGAATTTCGATAAAATCAAAATTCCGATACATAGAAGCTATTAACGCCTTTGCTACAATCATATATCTCACGGATAAATATATATTCTACCCAATGGCAATTTTTGACAATTTGCCTTTTTCAAAGAAAAAACACGAAAAAATGTGTTTCTAGACTTTTTTCAGTATTCTTTCTCAGCAAAATTTCAACGAAATACGGAAAATGTTTAGACTTTCCGTATTTCGTTAAAAAGTCATCGAAGAAATTACTTCTCTATCACGCCAACATGGTGAATCAACTGTCCCTTGATAAATTTCCAGACTTCGTTGAATTCAAGGCTGTCCTTGGCACGGATTTTGCCTAGAAAAGCTTTCCACAGACGGTTCATTCTTTCGCTGTTTCCAAAATCCGGGTCATAAAGAATGCTGTCGGAATTTACGAGAGTGTTCCTGTTCAGGAATGTCTTTTGGATTGCCTGGGCCAAGATGTCTTGGTCAAAAGTGTAATTCATCAGAATGTTGTAGACATCGAAAAAGTCTTTCATCCTTGAGTTCTGCCCAGCAAGTTCCACCATGCTTTGGAACTTTTCTGCGATAACGGTCTCTAGTGGGTATGTGAGGAGAGATGCCGTTGGGGTGTCCGCCAAAATATTTGGGAACGGTAGCTCCTGCGGAGCGGGGAAAATGGAATCGCCAAATCCAAAATCTATAGAAAGCTGTTGTCGGATGGAGTCCAGATACGCCTTAAAGTGTACACGAACACCATGATATTCTTTAAACTCCGTGATGGACTCTGCTGTAATGGAGGCTTCATCAAAAATGACTCCGTCTTCAGCGCATTCAACTCGGCATATTTCCATAACGGCGTTGCGAATATCTTGCATATCATTGGAGATTCTGTTTGCGCTAAAGTCCATATCCAAGGTTGGCCTTGCCAGGATTTTCTCGTAGGCGAACAATAGGGTGCCGCCCTTTAGGCAAAAGTTGCCTTTATAGGAGCTTTGCGCTAGCCTGTATAAAAATCTCTCATGAAAATAACGCGTGAGAATTACTTGGTAATCTACACCCAGTCTCTTTGATGTGCTGAGCAGTCTCTCGCGAACGGAGTGTGCGATATTTTTTACCATTCTACACCCCCATTGCTAGGTACATTTCGAGCGTTTTTGCGACTCGCAGAACTTTCGCGTATTTCATGAGCTTTGCGATGTCTCTGTCACGGCGTTTGAGGTAGTTTTTGACTATTTCTGTGCAGACGTCAATGCCGATTTTATTGCGAAATTTAACGGCGTCGCAGACGCATTTTTCAAGGTCAAAAATTTTGACCTTGTAGCCTGAAATATATGCTGTGGTAACGCCAAGGTTGAGTGCGTTGTCGGACAGATTATGAAGTTTGAAGTTCGGGTACTGTGGCGCAACGACTTTGCGGCCCCTTTTTATGGCGACATCATATTGTTGCGGGATTTGCGTTGTAAGGCCGTAATGTTCCCAAGCAGAGAACATGCAGAGAATTCCACCGGGGATCAGGCTTTCGATATCCACCATCGTATCGGCTAGGGCGATTTCTTTTGCGTAAACACCTCTCTTGACACGAACCAGTTCGCCCTGTTTCGCTTTATGGAGGGTCGCGTAGTATTGCGCTCGTCCCTGCTTGCAAGCCATGCCTGCCGTTATGAATTTCTTTTTGAACATATGTATTAAACTACTACAAATATACATAAATGTAGTGGTTTTGTACATATAGGGGTGGGATAATTTCCCAAATCTCATAAAAAAAGGGACATTTGGGACGATATCCATATTTACCATCGCGTTTTTCATTTTACCTCCACCAAAAAATCTTCCCGTTTTAGCCCGTGTTCCGCATAGGGGTTTTCGTCAGGGTACCCCACTGGATTGCACAGCAGCAAGTGCTTCTTGCCGAGTTTGTCGGTGTGTTCGCGCTTGATGGCGATGTGCGTGTGTCCTGCTTGCCAAATGCTTCCGTCATCCAGGTTCTCGAGGTATTCCTCCCCATGGAAATAGAAGAAGTTTGAGCAGGGGTCTTGCCGGTACCGTTCCGGCATCTCAAATTCCAGCGGCAGAAAATGCGACATCATGATCTTGGGGCGCCGTGCGGTGAGTTTGCGGAATACGCTATCATAGTGGCGCCAGAGCTTGTCGGCGTTATTCTGCTTGTATTTCCAATGGCGGGCATCGAACCAGCGCGTCGCCCATAGGATTTTGTTCGCCATTTCGGATGCCGCGGGAGTGTGTTTGTACTTGAAATCGCACATGCCCATGCAGCCTGCAACGCCTTCTGCGATGCGGTTCTCGAGCAACTGGATGTTCGGGATTTTTCCTGCTTCGGCAAGGAAGTATTTTATCTTGCTTTCGGAGGTAAGAAAATCCCTATCGGAGCCGAATTCCCCTAGATGCTCAGTAATGATATCGTGGTTTCCAAAACACACATAGACAGTATCGTATTTCTCGGCAATGAACTTCAGGAACTCCACGTAGTTGAAGTAGTCGTTCGCGATATCGCCCGCGATGCAGCAGGCGTCAGCTGGCAGGAAGTTTCGTTCGAAGAAGACTTCGAAATTTTTGCGCAGTATGGCGATTGTGCGGAACACCGGCGATACATAGAAATCGACATGTAGGTCGCTGATAAAATAGTAGGTCATATTTATCCCTGCTTGGATTAATTTTCGTTATTTAATAGTCAAATACTCGCGGTCGCCTTGCGGCGATCGTCAAGAATGTGTTATGACATGATTAACGTCTTTTTTCAGACGGTGCTCTACGTTGAGCGCAGCGGGGCCGTTCTCCCGCAGAGGTTCTGCCTTCGATTTGCGGTTCTGTCGCACCAGCAAAGGGGAGGCTACGTCAAGCAGATAGTTGAACATCCCGTCCGGTTCGAAACTCTGTCAACGGGGTTAATGCTATTCTACAGAGAATATATAATTTTTCCCAAGAAACGCAAAAAGTTTTTTGGTTGCAGACTTGCATCTTGCGGTTTAAGATTCCGGCTCAAGGGCCGGAATGACGGATGTGGGAAATATTGCCATCACCACGTTATAACAAAATCCTATAACAACCGATAGTTAAATAGTATGCGTTTATGCCTTGACGGGGGCAAAATCTTATTCTATCTTAAAGCCTACAAGATTGGTAGGAAAAACAAAATGGTTTGTGATTCCTAAGCATTCGAAGGAGCGCCTATGATAAGTGACTGTCGAATGCCGAGAGGCATTCTGAAAACGAACTAGCCGGAAGTCTTTGTCCTTAAGGCTTCGCAGGTTAGAAAAATTAAGCCTAAGGATATCTCCAAAACCAAATATCGCGAGCACGGGTCTCTTTAGACCCGGTTGCCCGCTACAACCTAAAAGGAATTTTTATCATGACGACTCAGAACAAGCTCCACTTTGAAACTCTTCAGCTCCATGTTGGCCAGGAAACCGCAGACTCTGCAACCGATTCCCGCGCGGTTCCTATTTACCAGACCACCTCTTACGTTTTCCACAATTCTCAGGACGCCGCAGACCGTTTTGTCTTAAAGGCTGGCGGTAACGTCTATGGCCGTATCACCAATACGACCCAAGGTATTTTGGAACAGCGCGTTGCTGCCCTCGAAGGTGGCGTTGCCGCTCTCGCTGTCGCCTCTGGTGCCGCTGCCATCACTTACGCCATCACGGCTCTTGCCCGCAGTGGTGACCACGTGGTTGTCCAGCGCACGGTTTACGGTGGTACTTTCAACCTGTTGCAGCACACGCTCCGTGACTTCGGTATCGAATCGACCTTCGTCGACACTCACGATCTCAAGAGCGTCGAAGCCGCCGTCAAGGAAAACACGAAGCTCATCTTTATCGAAACTCTCGGCAACCCGCATTCCGATATTCCGGATATCGACGCTATCGCCGAAATCGCTCACAAGAACAAGATTCCTCTGGTCATCGACAACACCTTCGGTACGCCTTACTTGATTCGTCCGATTGAACATGGTGCCGACATCGTGGTGCATTCTGCAACGAAGTTCATCGGCGGTCACGGCACGACTCTCGGCGGCATTATTGTGGATAGCGGTAAGTTCGACTGGACCAAGAGCGGCAAGTTCCCGCAGTTCACCGAAAAGAACCCGAGCTACGGTTTCCCGTTTGTGGCCGCCGGCGCTGCTGCCTACGCCATCTACGTGCGTACGATTCTCCTCCGAGACGAAGGTGCTGCCATTTCCCCGTTCAACGCATTCCTGCTGTTGCAGGGTGTCGAAACGCTTTCGCTCCGCCTCGATCGCCATGTGGAAAACACCAAGAAGGTTCTGGAATTCCTTTCCAAGCACCCGAAGGTTACCCGCGTGAGCCACCCGAGCTTCGAAAACCATCCGGACCACAAGCTTTACCAGAAGTACTTCCCGAACGGTGGCGGTTCCATCTTTACGTTCGACATCAAGGGCGGCCAGGAAGAAGCCTTCAAGTTCATTGACAACCTGAAGATCTTCAGCCTGCTTGCTAACGTCGCCGACGTGAAGAGCCTCGTGATCCACCCGTACACCACCACGCACTCAGAACTCACTCCGGAAGAATTGGCCGCAGCCGGAATTACGCCGGCAACGATCCGCGTGTCTATCGGTACGGAACACTACGAAGACATCATCGCCGACCTCGAAAACGGATTCGCGGCAATCTAAAAGAAGCAATCATTTACGTCATGCTGACGGGCCGTAGGCCAGGAAGCATCCAGTCCAGCGGTATTTTCATCATTAGGAAATAAACGCGGGTCTGGGTCCTTCGCCTTCGGCTCAGGATGACGTTTTTTTTGTACGGAGAATACAATGATAGATTTTGAATACTACAACCCGGCGAAAATTGTATTTGGCGAACATAGTGAACAGAAGCTGAAATCGCTTTTGGCTTCGTTCGGGGTGAAGTCGCTCCAGCTTGTTTACAGCGGAGACTTTATCAAGACGCTCGGCATTTACGACGCTATTAAGGATGCTGTCAATGAACTTGGGATTCGCTTTTCCGAAAACGGAAACGTGGTGCCGAACCCTTCGATTGACCTGGTTCGCGAACTCGTGAAGCAGGGCAAGGAAAACGGGGTAGACTTCGTCCTGGCCGTCGGCGGCGGAAGTTCCATCGATACCGCGAAGGCGGTGGCACTCGGAATACCTTACCAGGGAGATGTGTGGGATTTCTTTGAAAAGGGAATCTCACCGGAACAGGTATTGCCGATTGGTGTCATCGCCACGACGGCATCGAGCGGTTCCGAAACATCCAATGCGGCAATCCTTTCGAGTGGTGAATGGAAGCTCGGTTTTGAAGATGACCGGATCATTCCGAAGTTCGCCATCATGAACCCCAAATACACGGTGGGCCTGCCGGCATACCAGACTTTCGTGGGCATCGCTGACGTGCTTTCGCACTTGTTGGAACGCTATTTCTCGGACGAGAAATATTCCGACACCACGGACTACCTGATAGAAGGCGCGATTCGTGCGTTGCTCGTGAATGCGGACAAACTCATCGCCAACCAGAAAGACGTGAACGCCCGCGGAGAAATCCAGTGGCTTGCAAGCGTCGCTCATGGCGGGTTCCTGGATGCAGGCCGCCGCGCCGACTGGGGCTCGCACCGAATCGAGCATGAACTTTCTGCCCAGTACAACATCACGCATGGCGAAGGCATGGCGGTGGTGACTGTTGCTTGGACAAAGTACATGGCGGTGAAAAAGCCCTGGAGGCTTGCGCTCCTTGCGAGCCGTGTGTTCGGTGTAGATTCCC
>Ga0247611_10011393_pt1 | contig 10271 bp, 10 predicted proteins | sample 177DNAGHGhighgp2_FD_192422 | JGI IMG/M metagenome (GOLD analysis project Ga0247611, IMG submission 192422) | Sheep rumen microbial communities from Palmerston North, Manawatu-Wanganui, New Zealand - 1770 DNA GHGhigh gp2 | ecosystem: Host-associated > Mammals > Digestive system > Stomach > Rumen... | reverse complement strand
CGCCGGGTCGGTACAGCCGCACACTTGCGCCCGGCTGCACGACGTGCCTGCTATCAACAGGCACGCGAAAAGGAGAGCCATCCGTATAGAGGACAAAGAATTACAGATACACTTTTTCATACGGCAAAAATACACTTTTTTTGAGCTTGGACATTGTACTTTGAGCTTTGAACTATAACCGTCAAAAAACTTGCTTCAACAACCAATAACCCATAACCTATAACCATTAAAATCGTATTTTTGCCGCGTGAAAGATTCGGAACAAAACACCCAAGGGATGACACTCCACGGCAACTGCCTGTTCGTGTCGGACGCGCATTTCCGCACCCCGCCGGACAAAGCCAGCGAGGAGAGGGAACTGAAGCTCGTGCATCTTCTTAAGAATCAAAAGGATAAACTTCAGCATCTTTTCCTTTTGGGCGACATCTTCGACTATTGGTTCGAGTACCGCGACGTGGTGCCGAAAGGCTACGTCACGCTGTTCGCCTGTCTGAAGGAACTGCACTCGCAAGGGGTTCAGATTCATTATTTTACGGGCAACCACGATATGTGGGTGGAGGATTATTTCACGCAGACGTTCGGGGCTATCGTCTATCGCGAGGCACGGTTGCTCACCATCAACGGGCATCGTTGTTTCGTAGGCCACGGTGACGGGTTAGGCGGAAAGCAGCGCAAGTACCTGCTCATCAAGCGGATTTTCAACAACCGGTTCAACTGGTGGCTCTACGGCCTGCTGCACCCGCGGCAGTCGTTCGCCATCTCGCGCTTCTTTTCCGAAAAAAGCCGCAACTCCCACGACGAAAACATGTTCGTTTTCAAGGGGGAGGACGAATACCAGGTGCAGTTCGCCCGCGAGTTGCTGCGGATCACCGATGTGGACTACTTCATCCTCGCGCACCGGCACATCCCCACACGCTACGAACTGACCCCGAATTGTCTCTTCTTCAACACCGGCGACTGGTTGGAGAACTTCAGTTATGTGACGTTCGATACAGAGGACGCCGAACCTGTTTTACATTCCTAAAGATTAAACACTATGGACAACCAACATACAAACACCCAGAACACCCCGCACCGTGCGGGTTTCGTAAACATCATCGGCAACCCCAACGTGGGCAAAAGCACGCTGATGAACCAGCTGGTGGGCGAGAAGGTCTCCATCATGACCTCCAAGGCGCAGACCACCCGCCACCGGATCAAGGGAATCGTCAACGGCGACGACTACCAGATCGTCTATTCCGACCTTCCCGGCGTGCTCGACCCCGCCTATATGATGCAGAAGTACATGATGAAGTTCGTCACCGACTCGTTGCAGGATGCCGACATCATCCTCTACCTCATCGAGTGCGGCGAGACCAAATACAACGAGCAACTCGTCGAAAAGATCAACAAGATGGGCATTCCCGTGGTGTTCATCATCAACAAGACGGACAAATACACGGCAGAGCAGGTGGCCGAGTCGGAGGCACACTGGAAGACCGTCTTCCCAGATGCCGACGTGTTCGCCATCTCCGCGTTGAAGGGCGTGAACATCGAGGCGGTGCGCGACCGCATCATCGAACTGCTGCCCGAGTGCCCGCCCTACTTCCCGAAAGACGCCCTCACCGACCGCCCGATGCGTTTCTTCGTGTCGGAACTCATTCGGGAACAGATTCTTCTGCAGTACAAGAAAGAGATCCCCTACAGCGTCGAAGTGGTGGTGGAGAGCTACAAGGAAGAGCCCGACCTCATCCGGATAGCCGCGACCCTCTACGTGGAACGTTCCACGCAGAAGGCCATCATCATCGGCAGCAAGGGCTCGGCCATCAAGAAGTTAGGCACCGACGCACGGATGTCCATCGAGGATTTCCTGCAAAAGCACATTTACCTCGATCTGTCCGTCAAGGTCCTCAAAGACTGGCGCAACAACGAGCTGCAGATGAAACGTTTCGGCTATTCGTTGGGGGATTGAGAGATTTATTGCGGAAAACTGCGGAAAGGCGGAAAAGTGCAGAAATGTTTCCGCATGTTTCCGCTTTTCCGCATCAATTTCCGCAAAAAGAGCGCTTGACTACTGACAAGGTCGTTAAAAGACGCTAATCTTTCAACTTCTTCACTTTCAAGCTGATGAAAGCCTCCGTGATGGTGTCGTCGTCGTCACGATCGCCTTTCTCGTCATCGTCGTCGCTGTCTCCGTCGGACGACTTCTGCTCTTTGTAAGACGCATTCATCTCTTTGATTTGTGCATTGCTGAGGTCCAACAGCAGGTCGAAAATCGGATCCTCCTCAAATTTATGCAAGCTGTCATTCAGAAAGACAACGTCTTTCATCAGTCGGAGAAGTTTATGCATAAACAGCAGGAAATCCTTCTTGGAGGCATGGAACTCCATTTCCCCATCCTGGTCGGGAGAATCTTCATCTTCCTGATCCTCCTCGGCCGTCTCTTTGCTAACCGTTTCGTTCTTGACAACTTCATTCGTTGCCTCGTTTTCCGCAGGCATCTTGGTGCCGCAACCCTGTTCGGGCAAATTTTCTTCGTTTTTCTTTTTCATAATATTAAAATTTTGTGCCACAAAGATACATCGGAAAATCCCTGTTGTCAAGCATTTTTTTAAGTATCACAACCTTCTGACAATCGCAATAATGTAAAATTCCGTTAACTATTAATTGTTAAAATAAAGTGGCACATTTCGCAGATTTTCGCAGTTTGCACCGCAAAAACGAAAATAATGTATCTTTGCAGCCGAGTTTGACTTGTGACTTGTGACTTGTGACTTGTGACTTGTGACTTGTGACTTGTGACTTGTGACTGCTAACTGCTAACTGCTAACTAACCACTATGCCTAAAACATCAAACATTAAATAAACAATTCTACAAACAATGAACATCATCGAAAAAATCAAAGAGAACGCCAAGAAGGCCAACAAACGCATCGTTTTGGCCGAGGGCGAGGAGGAAAGAAACTTAAAGGCTGCCGACATCATCATCGAAAACGGCTACGCCAACATCACGCTTTTGGGCAACAAGGCCACCATCGAGGCCAAAGCTGCCGAATGGGGTCTGAAAAACATCGCGAAGGCTGACATCATCGACCCGATGGACAACCCCAAGAAGGATTTCTACGCCAACATGCTGTACGAAATCCGCAAGAACAAAGGTATGACGATGGAAGAGGCCCTCAAGAAAGTCGAGGATCCGCTCTACTTGGCCACCCTGCTCATCAAGAACAAGGACGTTGACGGCGAGGTCACTGGCGCACAGCACGCCACCGGCGATGTGCTCCGTCCCGCTTTCCAAATCGTGAAGACCCTGCCCGGCATCTCCGTGGTTTCCGGCGCCTTCATCATGTGCTTCCAAGACAAGAAGTGGGGTGACGACGGCGTGATGGTCTTCGCCGACTGCGCCGCCGACCCGAACACCGACGAGAACAAGCTCGCCCAGATTGCCGTGGTGACAGCCCAGACCGCCCGCACCATCGCTGGCATCGAACCGCGCGTGGCCATGCTGAGCTTCTCCACCAAAGGTTCCGCCAAGCACGAACTGGTCGACAGAGTGGTGAACGCCACCCGCATCGCCAAGGAAATGGATCCCAACCTCGTGATCGACGGCGAACTGCAGGCCGATGCCGCCATCATCCCGTCCGTGGGTGCCCAGAAAGCTCCCGGCAGCCCCGTCGCCGGAAAGGCCAACGTGTTGGTGTTCCCGTCGTTGGAGACCGGCAACATTGCCTACAAGCTCGTGCAGCGCTTCGCCGGCGCGGAAGCCATCGGCCCCGTCATGCAGGGCATGGCCGCTCCTATCAACGACCTCTCCCGCGGCTGCTCCGTCGAGGACATCGTCAGCCTCGTGGCCATCACCGCCTGCCAAGCCGCCGGCAATACGTTCTAACCGATAACCCCTTTTTGTAGAGACGTGCCACGGCGCGTCTCTACATTTATATATATGTCTCAATTTTCCTACCACTGGCAATTAGCACACCGCATCCTGCACGACAAGGGCGACCGTTTCTCAAAACCCATCATCCGCCTGTCGGTGTTCGGGGTGTCGTTGGGTATGGTCATTATGCTGATTGCCATCGGAATCACCTCGGGCTACAAACAGGTCATCGAGGATAAGGTGGTGGCCATGGGCCAGCATATCCGCATCTCCCACTACGACCGCAACTACTCTTACGAACAAGTTCCCATCATGCTGAATGACACGCTGTTGGGGATTCTGCAAAACCACCCCGACGTAACCGCCATACAGCCGTACGCCACCAAAGTGGGTATCATCAAGACGGCCGACCAAGTAGAGGGCATCGTGCTGAAAGGGGTAGACAAATCGTTCAACGGTCGCGATTTTTCCCGTAATATGCTGGAAGGCGACACGTTGCAGTTGAACGATACTACCGCCGACAACCACATCATCCTTTCCAAACGGTTGGCTGACAAACTGCAATTGAAAGTCGGCGACAAGGTGCGCACCTACTTCGTGCAGGATCCGCCGAGACAGCGAAGCTTCACGCTGTCAGGAATTTACGAAACCGGATTGCCCGAATACGATACTAAATTTGCGCTCGTGGACCTGCGCCACGTGCAAAAGCTCAACGACTGGGATTCCGCCCAAGTGAGCGGCATCGAGGTGCTGGCCAGCGACTACAACAAGATGGACGAAGTTGGCGAACAGCTTCACCATCAGATCGATATAAACCTGAAAGCCGAAACTGTGAAACAGATTTACCCCGAGATCTTCGACTGGATTGCCCTGTTCGACACCAACGTCTCCGTGTTGCTCATCATCACGACCTGCGTCTGCATGATTACGATGATGTCCGTGTTTTTCATCATCGTGCTAGGACAGACACGCCTTATCGGCATCCTTAAGACCTTGGGAATGAAGACAAAACACGTGGTACAGACTTTCTTGATGGTGGCGGCACGCACGCTGTTCCGAGGCTTGCTCGTGGGCAACGCCATCGGACTCGGCTTCGGCTGGCTACAACAAAGATTCCACTTCATCAAGCTTAATCCCGACACCTATTATGTGAACTATGTGCCGATCAAGTTCCAAATCTGGGAAGTGCTGCTGCTGAACCTCGGCGTTTTCGCCGCCTGCATGCTCGTACTGGTTGTGCCGGCATGGATCATCAGCCGGAAAATCTCGCCGGTGAAAGCGGTGCAATTCGAATAAAACCCCTTTAGGGCGAGAGAATCCGCCCCATTTTCGTAGTTGATGGCGGCGATAGCGGCAAGATCAGTACGCAATAATTCGTAGAGGCACAACGTGCCTTATCTCTACGAGTTCTGTTTCTTCGAGAATCTTACCTTCCTAATCACAATCAACACCGTGCCCATCAACGCGATGAGCAGCAACGGGATGCCGATGTTCAGCACCGCCAGCAACACCTTGTGGTTGCGGGTTTTCTCACTGCTCAACGACCCAATCTTGAAATTCTTGGCACGCAGTTGCAAAAGATCGTCATCCGCGCACAAATAGTTGACACAGTTGACGATAAAGTCCGTGTTATCGAAGGTCTGCCGTGTGTAGATATCGTAACCCGCAGGATAGGGTTGGTTGCGCTTGCTGTCGAAGGGGTTGCGGATAATGTCACCGTCGGAGACGAAAATCTGCCGCGTGTAGTCGCTGTGGTCGCGGAAGTCGAGCTCCTTGATGGTGTCGAATTCCACCGGCAGGATGCCCTTGAACGCCGACTGGAAGTTGCCCTCCACGAGCACGGCTATCGGCACGTTGCGGTAGGAATACTCCTGCAGATTGGGCTTCACCATCCCCACGCGCAAGGTCACAATGGAAGGCGTGGGCACCACTTTCGTACGCTCCGAAGTGGTCATCAATATGGTCTTGTTGAGGTCGGCGTTGTTGCCCACCAGGTCGATACTGCCCGCAAAGTCGGACTTGATATCCTTGAGGTTGCGCACAATTGGATGGTTGCCAAAGTTCACCACATCAAGACAATAGGGGAATGCCATGAACTTGTATTGGGGCTGGTCGCCGATGACGCTCACCTGCTGCGGCACGGGCATACAGCTCAAATCTTGGATAAGGTCGGTGTTGAGACGCACCCCATAGGTGAAGAACAGGTCGTTGATGTAGAGCGCACGGGGAGTGGCGAAAAACTCGCCCACCGACTGCAGGCTGTCCAACGAGGCCGTCGTGTTGTCAATGAGCCACAGCACTTTACCTCCGCGCATGATGAACTGGTCGATAATGTATTTGTCGTACTCCTTGAACGGTTGGGTGGGCTGCGCCACAATGAGCACATCGTACTTGTTGCCGCCGGGCACCACATTCGCAGACACCGAATCATCGACCGTAATGTTGCGCAGCGCGTTGATTTTTCCGTCGAGGGTGATGCGGCTGACATTATAAAAACGCTGCAACTGCATAGCCGTCCAGCAGGTGCTCCAAAAATCGAGTTCCCCATGACCGTCAAGATAGGCGACTTTCGGCTTCTCGGTCTTCAGCAAACGGCGAACAGGCGCCACGAGGTTGTACTCCAACTCTTCGTTCGAGTATTTGAGCCAGTCGGAGCCCGAGGGGTCGGCCACCACCACCTTGGCAGGGTATTCGTGATTGCGGTAGGAGACAATAGCACCCGGTATCACCACATGGGTCGAGAATCCGCCCGCATCCTCACGACTAATCGGGATAGGCTCCAGCCCTTTCTTCACAAACTCACCCAAAATGCCGTTCAACTCCTCATTGGTCTTGCCTTCCAGAGGATCGATGAACTCGTAATAGACATTCTTGGAATAGCTGCGGAAAGTCTGCAACATCTGCTCCACCTGCTTCGCAAAGAGCTGATAATCCGCAGGTTGGTCTTTCCCTTTGAGATAAACCCGGAAATAGACGCGGTCCTCCAGATTCTTCAACATCTCGATGGTGCTCTTCGACAGCGAATGGCGCTTGTCTTTGGTCAAGTCGATGCGATAGAAAAGGAAGGACGACAATATATTGACAAGGACGACGGCGGCTATGACAATCAGCAGCCCCATCAGGGTGCGTCTCTTGAACTGCTTGCTCTGTTTATTGATGTTCTTGCTCATAGTTTCCAGATTTTACCATTTACGACTCAACAGGACCAAACGGGTAGCGTAGAGGAAAATGAAGATGACGCTGCCAAAGTATATGACGTCGCGGGTGTCGATAACGCCCTGACTGATAGAAGCGTAGTGGTGCTCAATACCGAGGGTCTTCAGATAGTAGCCGAAGTTGCCGAGGGCTTCGAACGAATAGATGAAAGCAAATCCGAAGGTGAGGACAAAACAGAACAGCGCGGCGATGATGAACGCCACAATCTGGTTGTTGGTGAGGCTCGACGAGAAGAGTCCGATGGCGATGAACGAGGCGCCGAGGAAGAGCAGCCCGAGGTAGGAACCCCAGGTGCTGCCCATGTCGATATTGCCCACGGGATTGCCAATCCAATAGACCGTTACGACATAGACGAGCGTCGGCAGCAGCGCGATGACCAGCAGGGTGAGGCAGGCGAGGAACTTGGCCCACACAATCTGCATATCGGTGAGCGGGAGGGTGAGCAGGAAGTCCATCGTGCCGGTGCGCTTCTCCTCCGCGAACGAGCGCATGGTGATGGCTGGCACCAAGAAGAGGAACAAGAACTGCGACAAGCTGAAAAGTCCTTGTAAATCAGCAAGTCCCGATTCCACGACATTGTTCACATTCGGGAAAACCCAGATGAAAAGACCGGCGACAATCAGAAAGACGCCGATAAAAATGTATCCGATGATGGAGCTTAAAAACGCTTTTAGTTCTTTAATGTAAAGGCTGAACATAGCTTACCAAAAAAATTTGGCAAAGATACAAAATTTAGCGCATCGAAAAAAATCCGATATTTGCACTTTCAAATTATAACGGTATAGTCATTATGGTTTTAAAAAGAATCCCCTGTCTCCGATGGTTACTCATCGTTTTTGTAACCTTTTCTTTTTCAACAATGCACGCCCAAAACGAGCAGCAATTCGAAACCGATCCGGTCATCCTGAACCGCATCAGCCAGTGGCAGGATCTGAAATTCGGGCTGATGATGCACTGGGGCATCTACGCACAATGGGGTGTGGTGGAGTCATGGTCAATATGCAACGAGCCCTGGATTGATCGGAACGGCGTCCCCTATACAGAATACAAAGCCAAGTACCAAGCCCTCAACAAGACGTTCAACCCCACGCAGTTCGACCCCGAATCGTGGGCGAAGTTGGCCAAGGATTGCGGCATGAAGTACTTCGTGTTTACCACCAAGCACCACGACGGCTTCTGCATGTACGACACGAAGGAGACCGACTACTCCATCACCGGCAAAGAGTGCCCCTTCTCGAAAAACCCCAAAGCCGACGTCACCGGCGCGCTGGTGAAGGCCTTCCGCAGCCAAGGACTCTGGACGGGTCTCTACTTCTCGAAACCCGACTGGCACTGTCCCGACTACTGGGCGCCGGAATGGGCCACCCCCGACCGCAACGTGAACTACGATCCGGCGAAACATCCCGACCGTTGGGAGAAATACTGCGACTTCACGCGCAAGCAGCTCCACGAGCTGGCCAACAACTATGGCGATATCGACATCCTGTGGCTCGACGGCGGCTGGGTGCGCCCGGAATGGAGCGTCGATGAAGAGACCCGCGAATGGCTCGGCTGCCAAGGCTGGATTCAGGACATCGACATGCCGCGCGTGGCCAAGGACGTGCGCGCCAACAACCCCGACCTCATCATCGTGGACCGCAGCGTGCATGGAAAGTACGAGAACTACCGCACCCCCGAGCAGCAGGTCCCCGACACCCTACTCCCCTACCCTTGGGAAACCTGCATGTCCATGGGCGATTCCTGGTCTTACGTGGCCACCGACAACTACAAATCCACCAACCGGCTCATCCATCTGCTCATAGACATCGTCGCCAAGGGCGGCAACTTCCTGCTGAACGTGGGACCCTCGCCGGAGGGCACACTCCCGCCAACGGCAGTGGAACGGCTGCAAGACATGGGCAAATGGCTGAATGTCAACGGAAAGGCTATTTACGGAACCCGCCCGTGTCTGCCCTACTGCTGCGGCGAAGTCCGCTTCACGCAAAGCAAGGACGGCCAACGATATGCGCTGCTCCTTTGCCCTGAAAATCAACCCGTTCCCGCTAACTACACCTTCAAAGGATTGGAAAAGCCGGTGAAGACTGGCAAGGCCGCTATCCTCGGCACTTCCGAGAAAGCGACCGTCACCAAGAAAGGCGACGAATACACGGTCACGCTTCCGAAGGGGCTGCGTCAGAAAGCGAAAGACGCTATTGTCGTGGTTCTTTAATGGATTTCTCCGCCTCTTCTTTTTCACAATCCCGCGCCTCTTTCCATTCCAGCACGTGCGACATCACGGGCGAGAGATGCTTGTAGGCGACGGAGGCTTCTTTCACCTCGTGTTTGATGAGAATCTCTTTCTTATCGACGGTGTCGATGAAGTAGAACAGCACGCCCGCCACCAAAACCACCTTCAGGATGCCGAACAACACGCCGAGGCCTTTGTCGAGAAACTCGGACAGCACTGGCTTGAGCGCCCGTTTCAGAATCCGCCCCAACAGGTTGACCAACACGATGGTGAGGACGAAACAGAGCGAGAACGAGATGGGCTTCGCCAACGTGGTTCCGGTAAGCCAAAGGGAAATCAGGTCGGAGAACTTATAGGAGATGAAAAGTCCTAAAAACAGAGCGGCCAAGGAGATAATCTCCATCAGGAATCCGTTCCGGAAGCCTCTGTAGGCGTACCAGCAGAGGGGTATCAGCACGATGATGTCGATCCAGTTCATTTGGTAATGGTTATGGGTTATTGGTTATTGGTTATTGAGGGTTAAAGGGTAGGAGGTTTGAAGGTTAAGGGTTATCAAAATTGGTGGCAAAAGTAAACAAATTATCGTTAGGACAGAAATGCATTTTTTGTACTTTTGCCGTCTAATATCATCACTATGAAAAAACATTTACTTTTTATAACCATAATGCTGCTGTTTGCAGCAGTTTCGGCGCAGACGGTGACACTGACATTCACGGGGCGCGATGCCAGCAACCAGTATGTCCCGCTAAACCGCGTGGTTGTCAGCAACCTCACCCGGGGATGGCAGGAGACGCTCTTTTGGCCCGATACCGTACTGGTGATGACGGATCAGACGGGCATCGAGGATGTAGAGGGTGTGTCAAAAGTGGCGCGCCCTCTTTTTTTTTGCAAAAAAGCCCTAACATTGGCGGGTTAGGGCTTTGCCGTGTCAAAGATTTTTGTATCTTTGCACCATAACTAAAGAGATGGCAA
>Ga0247611_10011392_pt1 | contig 10272 bp, 8 predicted proteins | sample 177DNAGHGhighgp2_FD_192422 | JGI IMG/M metagenome (GOLD analysis project Ga0247611, IMG submission 192422) | Sheep rumen microbial communities from Palmerston North, Manawatu-Wanganui, New Zealand - 1770 DNA GHGhigh gp2 | ecosystem: Host-associated > Mammals > Digestive system > Stomach > Rumen ... | reverse complement strand
CTTTTTTAGCAGCTGGTTTCTTAGCAGCTGGTTTTTTAGCTACAGCTTTTTTAGCAACTGGTTTCTTAGCTGCTGGTTTTTTAGCTACAGCTTTCTTTGCAGCTGGTTTCTTAGCTGCTGGTTTTTTAGCAACTGGTTTCTTAGCTGCTGGTTTTTTAGCTACTGGCATCCTGAATGCCCCCCTTTCATTTGTACAGCATTTAGCGTGTTTTAAAACATACTAAATTCTTTAGTATACTTAAAATGTAACAAATAATTTAATTATTTGCAATACTTTATGTAAAAAAACTTTTTCAAAAAATATGTTAGGTATCTAATCATAGGCTGTAATTAAGGCCATTTGCGAGGTTTACGGAATATTTCAAAAATATAAAATATTTGTAAAATTTTATAGTTTTTTTAAAAAAGTTGTATTATAATTTATAATTAAAGAAGGGTTGGTGATAAAATTGTCATATGATTTAATTCTTAAAGATGAAAAAAGAAAACTTATTTCAGTTATGAAAAAAGAATATGTTTCTTTGAAATTTTCTGAATTAAGTCTTATATTAGACAATAATTTCAACGAACCTAGATGGATGGATACCTACATATTATTGTATAAAGCATCACTTCCTAAAAATATCGTTGCATATGATATTTTATTATCAAAACTTTCTTCATCACTTTTAAAATTTTATTTCAAAAAAGCAGATGGAAGAAAATATTTAGTTAGTGCTGATGAAAAAATGTTTAGAGAATATGTTTGGTACCTTACCACAAAACAAGACAAAGAATATGTCTTTTTAGCACAGTATTTACCAAACAAAGATTATTGTAAAGAAATTCTTAGATTTGCTAAATATGAAAGATGTGGATTAACATTACAAAATGTTCATGAAGATGAATTTATTTTAAATCCAATTGGATATAGTTTTAAAACAGAAGAAGAAGCAAGAATTGTTTATGAAAAGATTTTTGATGCTTATGATTTGTTCAACATCTTGCATCTTAAAAAATCAAACTTTATTAAAAACTTTCATTCTTGTCTAAAGTTAGGAAAAGAAAAAAGAATGCTTGCTGTTCTTAGTACAACGATTTCTTATTTCGATTGTAAATTTGAAGTAAGAGATGAAGCAATTTCTATTCCAGGTACTAATATTGCAATTTATGATGAAGCGACAAGTAAAGCTTTTGAATCTCACATGATGGATACTTATCATTTTTATCGTAATGTTATTAATACAAGAAATAAGAAAGATATTGTTAGTGAGGTTTGCAATAAAAAAGTTTCAAGAGATATTATGAAAGATTTTTCAAATAATATTTCAAAATATTCAAATATTGTTGCAAGTAATAAAGGTCTTGTTGAATGGATTATTACAATATCTAGAGAAAGCAAGTATAAATTAAAAATTTCTGTTAATGATGACGGAGTATTCTATATAGGCAAAACAAGGATTGCTACTGAGCAAGAAGCTGAGATGTTTTACATAAATTATATGGAGCATAAATCAGAACATGTAAGCTTAGTTCCATTTAAGAGCTCTATTTTTTCAAAGCTTAAGAGACTGTTTAGTTCATTTAAACTTAAGTTTTGGAGCAGAGAAAAGGCAAAATAGTACTTTACAAATAAAAAATAGATGTTATTATATTGAAGAAACAGGTGGCAATAGATATAATTATGCCGTAAGATACATTTATATGAGTGGTGGCAAGGGTGATACGTGAACCTCGCCAGATCCGGAAGGAAGCAACGATAAGCGCTTGAGCTTTGTGCTACCATTCATATAAGTGCATCTTACGGCATTTTTTATAAATTTACCTATTTAATATGAAAGGAGTGATTCGATGGCATATGTTGCTTTATACAGAAAGTTTAGACCACAAAAGTTTTCGGAAGTTGTAGGACAAGAACATATTGAGAAGACTCTTAAGAACCAAATATTAAATAATAGAATAGGACATGCTTATCTATTTTGTGGCGGCAGAGGTAGTGGAAAAACATCTACAGCTAAGATTTTGGCAAGGGCTGTAAATTGTACTAATGTTCAAGATGGAGAACCATGTAATGAATGTGAGAATTGTTTATCTGCACTTTCTGGAAATTTAGTAGATATTACAGAAATGGATGCTGCTTCAAACAATGGTGTAGATAATATAAGAGATATTAGAGAAGAAGTTGAATTTATTCCGACATCAGGAAAGTATAGAGTATATATTATCGATGAAGTACATATGCTTTCTACGGGTGCTTTTAATGCTCTTTTAAAAACATTAGAAGAACCACCAGCACATGTAATTTTCATTTTGGCTACAACAGAACCACAAAAAATCCCAGCAACAATACTTTCAAGATGTCAACGTTTTGATTTTAGAAGATTAAAAGAAGCTGATATTGCCAAAAGATTAAAATATATTTGCGATGAAATAAATATAAAAATTGAAGATGGTGCTTTAAAGATTATTTCTAATCTAGCAGATGGTGCTATGAGAGATGCCATTTCAATTCTTGATAGATGTGTTTCTGATGGTGATGAAGTGATCACAGAAGAAAAAATTAGAGAACTTTCTGGAGTTCCAGAATTTGAATATTTATATGATATGACAATGGCATTAGTTAATAAGGATTCAATTAAAACTATTGAAGTAACTCGAAAAATAATTAATGCAGGTAAGGATATAAATGTTTATCTATGGGAGCTAATCAAATTTCAAAGAGATATTGCAATTTTTGCTGTTGATCCAAATCATTCAAATTTTAGCGAACAAGAAGAACCATTAATAAAGGAATTACTTTCTAAGCAAGATAAAAAGTTTTTCTTAGAATTGATACCTGGTTTATCTGAATTACAAAGTAATATGAAATGGTCAAGTGAGCAACAAGTAATTTTTGAAGCAGGTCTTATTAAAATTTGTTTAAGTGATAAAGATTCATACGCTCAAGTAGATACTAATAAACAGATAGAAAATAATAACATACTATTAAATAAGAATGTTTCTTTAGAAGAAATAAATGATGGCTTAACTTCTAAAGTGTTGACAAAGCTTAAAGAAAACGGCAAAATGAGAATACAGGCTGATTTAATTACGACAAAAATTGAACTACAAGAAGATGGAATTGTTCACATCATATTTAATGGGAACATTATTCCTGCGATTAAAGCAAATTTCCAAAAAGAAGAAACTAAAATTGCAATTAAGCAGGCTGTTGCTCAAACTTTAGGAAAAGAAGTTAGTGTTAAGTATGATAATTTTAAATAAAATAACTACACAAAGAAAGGATGAACTATAATGAGTAAATTTAACGGATTTGGTGGAGGATTTCCAGGAATGGGTGGAAATATGAACCAACTTTTAAAGCAAGCAAAGCAAATGCAAAATGATATGATGAAGACACAAGAAGATATTGAAGCACAAGAATTTGAAGTAACATCTGGCGGTGGAGCAGTAAAAATTGTAATGAATGGTAAAAAAATAATTAAATCTATCAAAATTAAGCCAGAAGTTGTTGATCCAAATGATGTAGAAATGCTTGAAGACCTTATTTTAACAGCAATTTCAGAAGGTGTTAAGAAAGCTGATAGTATTGTTGAAGCAGAAATGGGTAAATATAATATCCCTGGTGGATTAAATGGATTGATATAATATATATATGTAAGAAATAAAAAATTAGCTTCATATATATTGTATATATAGGTGATAAAATGACATTTAGTAATTCAATCGAAAAGTTAATTGAAGAATTTGAAAAGTTGCCAAGCATAGGGCACAAAACAGCTGTAAGACTTGCGTTTCACATACTTAATTCACCATTAGAAAATGCTGAAGAATTTGCAAATGCAATAGTTGATGCAAGAAAAAACCTTAAATACTGTTCAATTTGTAGCAATATTACAGATGTTGATCCTTGTCCTATTTGCTCAAATATTAAGCGAGACAAAGAAACAATATGTGTTGTTGAAGATGTTAGAGATATAGCCTCTATTGAGCGAACTCATGAGTATAATGGCGTATATCATGTACTTCATGGTACAATTTCCCCAATGAATGGAATTGGCCCAAACGACATTAGAATCAAAGAACTAGTGTCTAGAATAGGCTCTGGAGACGTAAAAGAACTAATTTTAGCTACAAATCCTAATGTTGAAGGAGAAGCTACGGCTATGTACATTTCAAAGCTTGTGAAGCCTTTTAATATTAAGACTTCCCGTATTGCTCATGGTATTCCGATAGGCGGAGACCTTGAATATACAGATGAAGTGACTCTTGCCTAGGCTTTAGAGAATAGAACTGAACTATAAAAATTATGTAACTTGCACTTCCGTAGTATTTACATGATTTATAAGGCATATTTATAGTTAACATAAGTATAAACAAAACTCGAAACCCGCTATTTAAGCGGGTTTTATTTATTTGATAGATTGACATAATAATAAAAATATGATAAAATAATAATGAATTATGAAATGATATTGTGAGAAGAGGTGATATTATGGCAAGATCAAGAAAAATTAAAGTTAGTTTAATAAAAAAATATCTTGATGGTGACCTAAGTGATATCAACACACCTACAATTAGAGAAGATAAATTGATTGAGTTAATTGAATCTGGAAGATTAAAACTTAAAGAAGGTATTGATTTAGATACACAAGTTTTTAGTGAAATGATTTATAATGCACTTCAAAATGATAGGCTTATGAAATTAGGCGATGAAGTAATGAAAATGGACTTTGATGATTTAGATTTAGATTCTATTCTAAATCAAGAACCTGAAGCAGAACTTGATGAAGACGTTAAAGTAGATAAAACTGAAATACCTGAAGACGTAAAAGATGAACAACATGAAATACAAGAAGAAAGTATTTCAAGCAATGAAACAGAAATTCAAAACGAAGAAGAAACAAATAATGAGATTCTTACAAACGAAGAGGAAAAAGAAGAACCTAAAGTTGAGGAGGTTGGTAGTATGGATGAAGAGAAAAAAGTTAAAGCTATAAGAATATCTGGAGCAAGCATTGAAATATCAGATGAAGAATTAGCAAATGCAGGAATTAATATGAATTTAGATGAATTTGCTGATTCTAGAATTGTTAAAGATGTTGCAGCAAGAGCAGTTTCAAAAGAACAATTTCTTAATAACTTAAAAGACAGGATTAACGAAAATTCTTTTGAAGTAAATGGTGAAAAGATATTGTCTTACGGCTCAAGGTTGACACACGAACAGTTAGAAGAAATTGCAAGTAATTCTAAATCGAGAGAAGAATTTGATAGAAATATTAAGGATGTATCAGAGCACACATTACATCTAACAGGAAAAGCAGATAGAAGAAGTGATGCAATGGATACAACAAGTTTTGAAGATGCTTTTGCATATGCTGAATATAGTACAAAAAATGTTTATATTGTAGTAAGAAAGAATGGTGAAGAATTAGCCTTAAATATTTCAGAACTACAAGACAAGGTAACAGCAAAACAGTTGGAAGATCTTCTTCATGAATCAAAATCTTTGGAAGAGTACAAAAACAAGATTAATGAATTAGTTGAAAAATCAAGGGAGACTATACTAGAAGCTGAGAATATAATTTCAGAAGAACCAAAAAAGAAAGAAGAAGCAGCACCAGTGGTAGAAGAAACAATACCAGAAGAACCAAAAAAGAAAGAAGAAGCAGCACCAGTGGTAGAAGAAACAATACCAGAAGAGCCAAAGAAGGAAGAGAAAGCAGCACCAGTGGTAGAAGAAACAATACCAGAAGAACCAAAAAAGGAAGAAGATAAACCAGTACATATTCTTCTAGATGATTTAATGTTGAGTATGGGAATTGAAGAAGTAATAGATAGTGAATCAACATCTAATGAAAAAGAAAAAAGTGGTATAAAAATGGCTATGAAGTTAAGATATAAAGGAAAAGATTTAGACCTTGATCTTGACAAATATAGAGTCGCAACTAACGAAGAAAAATTAAAGATGCTTAAAGAGGCATGTGGAGAGATTGATGAAGAATTAAATAAAGAAAAAGAGACTGAAACAACCAAAAACTATATGACAATAAAAGACCTAGTTAATATGTCAGTTGACTATTATGATAAATTAGGTGGTAAAGGATTTAATACATTTATTCTAAATGGTGTTGATATCAACATTGCAGAATTTGCAAAAAAGAAAAATGAAAAAGGTGAACCATTATCTGTTGAGGAACTAAAACAAGCTATTCTTGATCATTGCGTTGGTGTAATTGAAGAAACTCACGGAAAAACAAGAGAAGATAAAAAAGACCCAGATAAGAAGAATCCAGCAGAAGAAAAACCAGCAGAGGAAAAACCAACAGAAGAAAAACCAGCAGAAGAAAAACCAGCAGAGGAAAAACCAACAGAAGAAAAACCAGCAGAAGAAAAACCAGCAGAGGAAAAGCCTGCAGAAGAGAAACCTGCAGAAGAAAAACCTGTAGAAGAGAAAACAGCTGAAGATGCAATAAAACAATATGAAGAATTTCGTGCTAGAGGTCTTAAGATTGCAAATGATAGACTTGAGGATATAAAGAAAATTGATAATCCTAAAAAGAGAAAAGAATTAATGATGAATTATTCTAAGAAATTATTTAATGACCTTTTAATTCTAACTACTGAAGAAATGAAAAAGACACCTGAAGAGCAAAAGAAAACTAGAGAAGAGAAAATGGTTGCATTTATTAATAATTATAAGAATTTAATTGTTTATGAAAATGCAATGGCTGTATTGTATTCAGAATCTGCTAGTAAAGAACAAAAAGACGCTGCTTTAGCAGAGATACAAAAGATGGGATCAGACAAGATTGAAAATGCAATGAAAATGAAAACCATTGTATCTCAGATTACATTATCTGATAAAGTATGTGGAGTTGAGTCAAGATTCTTAACTGATGTACCTAATTTAGGAGAGTATAGAGAGTATTCAGAAGCTCTAAAAGAAATGGACAAAACAATGCAAGAGTCTAAAATGGCTAGGGATAGAGAAAAACAAGAGAAAAAGTTTGATAGAAAAGGAGAAAAATTAGTCACAGATGTTGAGGGAGCAAAAACAGATAGAAAAGTAGCATCAAAAGCATTTAGAGAGGCAAAGAATAAATACAGAAAATTAGATTTGAAGAACTTATTCTCATTCAAAATTGATGGCGTTGATAGAACAATGGACAAATCAGTATATAGATTTGTATGTCAAAACCCTTCTTATGATCCAAAGAGTGAACATCAAAATGCGACAAAATATAGTGTAGATGATATTGAAAGAGAAAATTATCATTAGGTAAGTCATATGAGGATTATCCAGATGAATTAATTGAAGAATTAGAAACATTAATGAATGTCGAGCATGATGTAGAACTTGCTGAAGATGAAAGATAATCTCGAAGTAAGCACTCGAAAGAGTGCTTATTTTAATGCGAAAAATCACATTTTTTTGTTGACTTTATGGGTATTATGTATTAAAATAAGTACCGCGTGGGTAAAAGGTAGGCTAACCCGGAAGTCGACCTCCAGGCTCAAAATAATATGGTTAAATAAATTCGAACGGAGGTTTAAGTATTACCATGAATAATACTACATATAGCCCAAAGGCTAGCGAAATTGAAAGAAAATGGTACATTATTGATGCAGATGGCAAAATAGTTGGACGTCTTGCTCAAGAAGTTGCTAAATTATTAAAAGGCAAACATAAGCCTACTTATTCTACTCATATGGATATGGGAGATTACGTTATAGTTATAAATACAGAAAAAATGGTTCTTACAGGCAAAAAATTAACTGATAAGATCTATACAAGACAAACAGGTTACATTGGTAACATGAAGTCTACAATGGCTAAAGATATGGACTCAAATGAAATGCTTATGCATGCTGTAAAAGGTATGCTTCCAAAGAATAGCTTAGGAAGAGCAATGCTTAAAAAATTAAGAGTATACAAAGGCGCTGAGCATGAAAACCAAGCTCAAAAACCTGAAGTATATGAGTTTTAAGGAGGAAATATAGATGGCTAAAAAAGACACAAATACATACTATGGCACAGGTAGAAGAAAAAATGCTGTTGCTAGAGTTAGAATAATGCCAGGTAAAGGCAATATAACAATAAATGGAATTTCACTTGATGAATATATGCCTACAGATGTATCTAGAATAATTGTTAAACAACCTTTAGTAGTTACAAACACAGAAGGAAAATATGATTTAATAGTTAAAGTAATTGGCGGTGGTTTTTCAGGACAAGCTGGAGCAATTCGTCATGGCTTATCAAGAGCTTTAGTTAAGGCTAATGCAGAATTCAAACCTGCTTTAAAAGCTGCTGGATTTATGACAAGAGATCCTCGTATGAAGGAAAGAAAGAAACCAGGTCTTAAGAAAGCTCGTAAAGCACCACAATTCAGCAAGAGATAATATTTACAAATTACAATGGTCGATATTTTATATCGACCGTTTTTTTTATGAAAAAAAGGTGCTGTAAAAAAAGTCAATTTAAATAAACAAGCCTACCTTTTTGTATATATTTTTAATACCCAAGCCACACCTTAACCGTGTATTAAAACCATATACAAAAACGGCTTGTTTTTTATTTCAAAAATTAGCACTCTAATATTGACAGTGCTAAAATAAAGTTGTAATATGATTTTGTTCGTGATAAATCACGATGCTAAAAAACTTATTCGGCACATAGATGCCACTAAAATATTTAATTAGGAGATGATATTTATGTTAAAACCTCTTGGCGATAGAGTTGTTTTAAAAAGACAAGAAGCAGAAGAAAAAACAGAAGGAGGAATTATCTTAGCAGGTTCTGCAAAAGAAAAACCTCAAATATGTGAAGTCATTTCAGTCGGAGAAGGTCGTGAAAAAGATGATGGTACTTTTACAAAAATGCTTGTAAAAAAAGGAGACAAAGTAGTTATAAGCAAGTATGCCGGTGAAAGCACAATTAAAAATGATGGCGAAGAATTTATCATCATTTCACAAGATCAAATACTTGCAATCGTTGAATAAGAATATGAACAGTTTGAACTTTTAATGGACGTCCCCGAGTCCAAAATTTGAAAGGAGAATGCAAAATGTCAAAAGTAATTAAATTTGGTGAAGACGCTAGAAAATCACTTTTAAACGGAGTTAATACACTCGCAGATACAGTAAAGGTTACATTAGGACCAAAAGGAAGAAATGTAGTATTAGATAGAGGATATGGTGCACCACTTATTACAAACGATGGTGTAACAATTGCAAAAGAAATCGAATTAGATGATAAATTTGAAAACATGGGAGCATCATTAGTAAAAGAAGTATCTACAAAAACAAACGATGTTGCTGGCGATGGCACAACAACTGCAACAGTATTAGCACAAGCAATGATAAAAGAAGGAGTTAAAAATGTGGCAGCTGGTGCTGATCCAATGGCAATAAAAAGAGGCATGGATAAAGCATTAAATAAAGCTGTTGAAGAAATCAAAAAAATATCATCAGATGTAAACGGAAAAGAAGATATTGCAAGAGTTGCATCTATTTCAGCAAATAACGAAGAAATAGGAAATCTAATTGCAGATGCAATGGAAAAAGTTACAACAAACGGAGTAATTACCCTAGAAGAATCTAAAACTTCTAATACTGGAGTGAAAGTTGTTGAAGGAATGCAATTTAATAAAGGCTATGTTTCTCCATATATGGTAACAGATGCAGAAAAAATGGAAGCAGTAATAGATAACCCATATATTTTAATCACAGATAAGAAAATATCAAATATACAAGATATACTTCCTATTTTGGAAACTCTTATGAAGCAATCTGCACAACTAGTAATTATTTGTGATGATATGGATGGCGATGCACTATCTACAATCGTATTAAACAAAATAAGAGGTGTATTAAACGTAGTAGCCATAAAAGCGCCAGAATATGGCGACAAGAAAAAAGCAATGCTACAAGATATCGCAATTCTTACAGGTGGCGAAGTAATCTCTTCTGATTTAGGATTAGACTTAAAAGAATTAGACATATCTCAACTAGGTAGAGCAAAACAAATAAAAGTAACAAAAGATTACACTACAATCGTTGATGGGGCTGGAGATAAAGCTAAGATTAAAGCAAGAGTTGATGAGATAAAATCACAAGCACACTTAGAATCAACATCAGAAAGCGACAGAAAATCTTTAGAAGAAAGAGTTGCAAAACTAGCAGGCGGAGTTGCTGTAATCGAGGTTGGAGCTACAACAGAAGTTGAAATGAAAGAAAAGAAACTTAGAATTGAAGATGCTCTTGCCGCTACAAAAGCAGCTGTTGAAG
>Ga0247611_10011391_pt1 | contig 10272 bp, 11 predicted proteins | sample 177DNAGHGhighgp2_FD_192422 | JGI IMG/M metagenome (GOLD analysis project Ga0247611, IMG submission 192422) | Sheep rumen microbial communities from Palmerston North, Manawatu-Wanganui, New Zealand - 1770 DNA GHGhigh gp2 | ecosystem: Host-associated > Mammals > Digestive system > Stomach > Rumen... | reverse complement strand
AGCAGCCTGCTTGAGTTCATCAAAATAGCGCTTTGTCGCCAGAATGTTTGCCACTCGGGCATCCTCTGCGGCCTCCCGCATCAGTTGGCTGAGCACCTCATCGGTAGGCTCTTCCATGCTCGTCAGCTTGTAGTTGTCAATGCTCATGTTGCATCCTTTCGTTTATGGGTTACGGGTGCAAAGATAGTGCAAATCGAGCGAAATACCAAAAGAAAACTTGTTTTTCTTTGTGTTTTCCCCCTGAAGAAATATCCGTTGTGGTGTGTCTGATGCTCGATAAAAACACTTCCAATGTAATATTATGCGTTTTATTTGGAAATATCGGAAAAAGTTCCTATCTTTGCAAGCAGATATTAAGACTGAAAGCATGTGTGTACAGTTACATTATCTTTTAACGAAAAAGACAAAGTGGCAAGCGAAAAGTTGGCTGCACTGCTAAGTACGGGGCTTTTTGTTCAACTTAACAGGCAAGAAGATCTTGATGTAGACTATGCTGACCCCACATTGTATGAGGACAGTGTTCCTAAACCTGAGGAAAAGGATTATTATAGTCCCGAAGAACTAAGAGAGATTCTTATCAGTGACCTTAACGAAATATACGGAGTTAAGGATGCAGTATAAGTATCACATTAAACCCCTGGCAGTTCAGAGAGTAAGGTCGTTCTATAGGAACGTCCTTTTAAAGTATCCGAACACATGTTCCTATGATGATATGCTCAGGTATATCAACAATACTGTAGATGCAATTTATGGTATTGAGCACTCGCTACTGCGTCGCCAACCAACAATGAAGCGATGGCAGAACTGGCACATGGCTCACGCCGGGAATTAAACCAGCACGGAAAATCTACAAGATTTAACGTTACCACACCCGAGTACGCTGTGTAGATCAGGTGTAGATGCGGCCGCTCCCCTTGATGGGAGGGGAGCGCCATGCGGCGGGATGCCTGCAATGTTTGTTGCCATAATTGTTTTTGATTTTAAATATTGATATTTTGTTTTATTCGGAGAATTTGCGTAACTTTGCAACCATAAACCAAATATATTTTGATTATGACAGCAATACAACTGCGTGCGGAGCTGTTCCGCGAGATGAGTCCGCTGCTCGATAGCGAGGCGGCGATGACAAAGGTGATAGCCTTTGTTAAGGGTTTAGTTATCGCCCAGAAAAAAGAGGCGGACATCGCTCCCCGTAACGGATGGGCAGCCGCTGCCATGCAGGCCCACGCTGACGGTGAGGACAAGCTGTTGGCCACTGATGTGTTCGAGGACGAGAAAATGGAGGACTGGAAATGGTGAGCCAGTTTGATGTCTATTGGGTTGACCTGAACCCCACCATCGGTGCTGAGATGCAGAAGATTCGCCCGTGTGTCATTGTCAGTCCCAAGGCGCATTTGCGTCCCTCTCATGGGATGCAGATGCGCCTGAATGCGTTTTAGAGTACATGATTTATTAACTATATATTTTAATCTTTTAAACAACAAAGATAGATGAAAAAGAAACTGTATGAGAAGCCATCCGTTAAGGTGGTGAAGCTGCAAGCATCAGTAGCGATGCTGACAGGAAGTCCAGAAAACTCAACGACAGGAACGCAGAACTACTATGTGAATGAAGAAGTAACAGAGTAATTAACCCATTAAAACGATGAAAGCAATGAATAAGACAATGAGATATTTAAGCATGGCTGCTCTCGCATTAGTGGGCGTCGTAATGATCAGTTGCTCAAACGATGACGAATTGCTGCAACCCACGAACACTGGTAAGGTAATAACCCTGTCCACCACTGTCAACCTCGATAATGGCAGCGGCACCCGTTCATTGAACCCTACTACCGGTGTGAAGACCTTTGCAGTAGGCGAGACGATGGCATTGATATATCAAACAACAGCAAGTGTTAGCAAAAAAGTAGTGAGCCATGCCCTCACAGATGGCGACCTCAAAGATGGCGATAAGTCGGCAACCTTTACTTTCGATCTTGAAGAGGCACCCAACAAGGAAGTTGCAGTCAAATACGTCTATCCCGCATCGATGGCCGATGATAATGGCATAAACTATGCCCCCCTCTACACGCAGGACGGTACATCAGGTGCTCTTGCAAGCAACTTTGACTTGGCTTATAATTCAGGCGCCTGGGTTAGCGGGAACTTGCCAGGATTAACGCTTCAGAATCAGTTGGCCATCCTCGCCATCACGCTCAAGGACGAGAGTGGAAGCGACGATATCACCAACACCATCACGAAAATGGCCCTCAACAACGGCACCAACACCTACACCGTTAACCGTACTGCTGCAGACGGTCCTATCTACGTGGCTATTATTCCTGGGACATACCCCACTATCACCATTACCGCTACCGACGGCTCGAAGAACTACATGAAGATTTTGAGCAGCAAGACCTATAATACAAACAACGTCTATCCCGTTATCTGGAAAATGCCAGTAGCCCCTATTATCAATGGTAAGTTCACCATCAACGCAGGTGGCGACCAGGTACAGTTCGCTAAAGGTAACCTGCGTTATGTATCAGGTACATGGAGCTTCTTCGATACTCAGGACGGTCGCTACGGAACCTATAGCGCCGATGCTTGGGACAAGTTTGGCTGGGTAGGTACGACTGGAACCCTGACATCTGGTGCTGAGCAATGGGGTGCCAGCACTTCTAATACTCGTACTGGTTACGGCGCAAGTACTTCCGATAAGCTGAAGAGCGACTGGGGAAATGTTCCCGGTATCGGCAGTGGCTGGCGCACGCTGTCCGGTGGCGATTCAGGTGAGTGGAATTACCTGTTCAACACCCGTAGCGCCTCAACTGTCAATGGGACTGCAAACGCCCGCTTTGCCAAGGGGAAGGTAAACGGCAGATATGGCGTCATCCTCTTCCCTGACACCTACAGTCATCCAGAAGGCGTTACTCCTCCTGTCGGCATTAACGATACTGGTGATACCGGATGGAACGGTAATAGCTACGACGTTACTGCTTGGGCTAAGATGGAGGCTGCTGGTTGCGTGTTCCTGCCTACTGCTGGCAGCCGCATCCGAGATGGGGTCTCCTATGTCGACAGAGGCTACTACTGGTCTTCTACGGCCTACTACAATAACGAGGAATTCGCTTACGACGTGTACTTCGGTTCGGACTTCTTGTACGCAGGCGACCAAAACGGTCGCTGGTGGGGTGAGTCCGTGCGCCTCGTCCGCGAGGTGGAGTAACTCCTGCGAAAGCTTAACTGAGCTTAAAGCAGTTACAAGTACATAAAAATTCGATATGCCATACCGTGGCATATCGATTTTTTTTAAATTCGTAAAATTCTCTGACCTAAAGGTGCAGAGTGTGGCGTTGCAATCGTTGTAGTTATAAAAATCGAGTACGCTGTGTAGATCAGGTGTAGATGCGGCCGCGCCAGTCGAGGCGCACACGCAGCTGGTTGTCGGCGGCGTTGCGGCGGACGGCGAGGTGTAGCCACCAGGAGCGGTTGAAGGAGACGTAGGCCTCGTGGAAGCCGATGCCGTGGTGCAGCCATCGGGCGACGAAGAAGTTGAGTACCTCGCAGGCCTCGTAGAAGGTGGCGCAGCGGATGTCGGCAGCCAGTCCCTCCAGGTGGAGGCTGGAGGGCGAGCCGCCGGCGGCTTTGTTGGCGTCGGGTGTGCGGTAGGCGCTGTTGACGATGATGGGTTTCTGGCAGTGGTCGCGCAGCGGTTCCAGGTAGTTGGCGCAGAGGAAGCGCAGGTTGTCCTTGACGTCGCGTGGCAGGCTGGCGGGCTTCATGCCGCCGGTCATCTCGGCCAGCGAGAAGTTTTCGGTGAGCATGGTCATCATTCTTCACCCCCTTCCTCACCGCCTCGTTGGTTGGCGCGGTGTGCCATGTCGCGCAGGCATGTCGACCCGTAGTCGGTGCCTGTGCACTCGTTGCGTGCCACGACGGTGGCCATGGGGAAGACGTGAGCCAGTGCGACGGCCAGTGCCTCGACGACCTTGAGCTGGTCGAGTGTGGCGGTGTTAGCCTGCTCGCCGTCGCTGTTGCCTCCGATGTAGGCTATGCTGACGGCCCCCGGGTTGTGGTTGCGCGAGCAGCGTGCGGGGTCGCTGACGAGGCGGTTGACCTCCACGGTGCCGTCCTTGCGCACCAGCAGGTGGTGGCCGCAGTCCTTGAAGCCATGCTTGCGCTTGTCGTCGTTGACTTCCTGTAGGGTGAACACTTCCGGTCCGGTGTTAGTCGAGCACAGGATGATGTGGGTGATGTTGCGCCTGATGGCGCGGATGTACTGTCTTTTTTTCATAATGCTTTGTTGTTTAAGTAGAAATTAAAAATTAACTTGGTATTGTTTAGAAAGAAATCAGCAACAATTAGAAATAATTACATTCAGAAATTGAAAGAAATATTTTTTCGAGTTGTTCTTATTCGTTGTAAATGAGGTCGGCGATGTCGATCTTGGCAGTGCGCTGGGCGGGTGTGGCGCGCTGTTCGAGGATGCTGCTGACGGTGACAGGGTGGTCGAAGACGCTGGCGGCAGCCTCGGCTATGGCGTACCAGTCGCGGTAGGTCTGTCCCGTCTCGTCGGTGTCGGGGAAGAGGATGATGCGTCGGCCCTGCAGGGGGCTCAGACGGGCCACGCTGAGCTCTGTCTTGCCGCCGGTGGCCAGCCAGAGGTATTCGGGCCTGATGGCTGACATGATGACGGCGGTCTTCTCTGCCTCGACAATACATACAGACCCACCCCCACCCCCTCCCTGTGAGGGAGGGGCGTAGATAGACTTACTGGTAGAGAGAGACCCACCCCCACCCCCTCCCTGTGAGGGAGGGGCGTAGATAGACTTACTGGTGGAGAGAGACCCACCCCCACCCCCTCCCTGTGAGGGAGGGGCGTAGATAGACTTACTGGTGGAGGTATATGCGGATGAGGTATCTACTCCCCTCCATTCAGGGAGGGGACGGGGGTGGGTCTGGTAGTCCTTCAGCAGGTGTAGACCGAAGAGGCAGTGGTCGGTGTTCCAGTACTGCGGTAGCCGTCCGCTCTTGCGCATCAGGTAGCTTGCCCAGGTGGGCTTGCGGTCGTGGTCGCGGTGGCCGTCGGGTCGGTAGTGCATGATCTTGCCGTCGCGCAGCAGGTCGCATTCGTCAATCTGCCAGAAGATGACGGCCCCGTCGCGGCCTACGCCCAGGCGGTAGCGCTGTGCGGCCTGCTGCAGCTGGCTGTCGGTCATGTAGCCGTTGGCGACCATGGCGCGGCAGAAGTCCGACGCCGTGCCCTGTCGCTGCTGCCACCAGCGGCATCCCTCGGTGCGCTGGGCCTCTATCTGCTGCCTCAGCGACTTGAACGTATGCTTGAAAAGCTCTTCCATCTTCATCGGTGATCTGTTGTGTTTATTGTTTGGAAAGAAATGACTTCTGCATTTCCCTGAGGAAGCCCTCCCCTCATATTGGAGTCCCCCATATAGGGGGACGGAAATATGGAGGGGGTGAGGGGCTTCAGAAGGGCGCATCGTCCTGATACAGCTCCGTCTGCACGGGCTCCGGTGGTCTCAGGGCATAAATGACGTGAGAAGCGTGGTCGTACGACTTCATGATAACCTGACTGTTGACAGCCTGTCCCAACAGCGAATTGTAGAACGACCATGAACGGATGTTGGACAGTCGGCACACCTCCTGACGCAGCTCCCCGCCCGTCATCTGCTGCCGCCCGCCGATAGCGTCGGTAAAGAGCCGTTGCACATCAACCTTCCACTCGTCGTGCTCGTTGTGAATGATGTAGCTGGCGTTCAGTTGCGGGAAGGTTTCCTTGCCGTCCTTGCTGCTGTCTGCCGGTGCACCGCTGGCAATGGGCAGTCCGCTGGCACCCACCTGGAAGTACAGGTCGCGCTCGATGTCGTACTTGCGTGTCAGCGTCTGCTCCACGCGGAAGATGCGCTCGGGCATGAGTTTTTCGCAGGAGTACACCTCGAAGGCCTTGTTCATCAGCTCGGTGCCTATCCATCCGCGCAGGTTGTGGTCCTCGCCGCTCTTGTTCTGGTGGAGCACGCAGACGATGCAGCAGTTGCACTCGGTGGCCAGCTGCAGCAGTTCCTCCATGACCTCCTGTGCCAGCACGCCGTCGTTGATGTCGTTCACCAGGTCGCGTATGCCGTCGACGATGGCGATGTCGGGGTGGCACCGCCTGACCGCCTCCGCCAACATCTTACGCCGCAGCTTCCACTCCACGGCACGCACGTTGAACACGTCGAGAGACCCTCCCCCGTCCCCTCCAGACCCTCCCCCGTCCCCTCCCTGTGAGGGAGGAGCGTAAATAGACTTACTGGTGGAGAGAGACCCTCCCCCGTCCCCTCCCTGTGAGGGAGGGGCGTAAATAGACTTACTGGTGGAGGTATCTGCGGAGGAGGTATCTACTCCCCTCCATTCAGGGAGGGGACGGGGGTGGGTCTGCTGGGGCTGCTGGGTCTGCTGGGTCTGCAACCTCATAATTCTGTTTTTCAGGATGTCCTGTGTCGACTCGTCGCTCTGCTCCGTGTCGTACCACAGCACGCGCAGCGGTAGTGGCTGGCTGCGGTGCAGTGCGAGGATGTCGCTGGTCTGACAGCAGGCTATGAGCATCGAGGTAAGGAATGTCTTGCCGCTCTTGGCCTTGCCGGTGATGCCCACCAGTTCGTGGCGTGGGAAGCAGGGCTTGTCGAACAGCCTGAACAGGAAGTCCATGGGCGGCAGCTCGCGGTCGGGTGTGATGCGCAGCCGTTCCAGCTGCTGCATCAGCGGACTGAGGGTGGTCTCCTCGCCGGCATGTGCCAGCTCGGCATCCAGGTGTTTCATTGTGTCTTGATCCATAACTTTTGCATTGTTGGTGATAGCGCAAAGTTAGGGAAAAAGCCCGGTACCGCCATGGCTGGGGGCACAAAAAATGCCGACCATTCCGGGGGGTCGGAAATGGTCGGAAATGGTCGGAAGTCAATGGGAACAGGGGTCGGAAGAGGTCGGAAGAAAACCGTTGTCGTTTGTTTTTAACGACAACTTGTTTTTTATTAAACGACAACTTGGACAACTAAGACAACATTTATTGCCTACGACGGCAACGCCGTCTGCGGGGTCAGCATAACAAAAGTTGTCCAAGTTGTCGTTAAAAACAAAAATAACAAAAGTTGTCCAAGTTGTCCAAGTTGTCGTTAAAAACAAAAGACACCTGTTGGCGTTAAATAAAAAAATAAGTTGGCGTTAAAGGTCGGGGACGGTCGGAAGAAAATCCTCTATGGCCGCCACGTCCTGCGAGTACTCCTTCTTCGCCTTGGCCAGCCGCAAGGGCACACCCTGCTTGGTGAAGCACTGCGACGCCAGCTCGCCCATGCGCGCCACGGTGAGCCGGCGGCCGTCTATCAGCGGAGCGAACAGGCGGCGCAGCATGACACGCGCCGTCTCGACGGTCTTCAGCCATACGATGGGCTTCACCTCGTCGGGACACGCCGTCGTGAAACCCATCAGGAAGAGCCATTCGGCCAGTGACGTCTCGTCGCCGATGAAGCCATGCTCCAGGAGGAACGCATACCACTGCCGCCCCTCGTCCTCGCGGCCCGTCAGGGGGAAGTGCCTGCCGTCGGCGCCGGCACCACCGGCACAGTCACCGGACACCTGTCCGCCGGCAGCAGCACGGCCGCCGGCAGCAGCACGGCCGCTGCCGCCATCGTGGCAGTTGGTGACCACCTCCTTGTAAACCACCTTCGCACCCCGCTCCACAAACATGTTGACCTGTGCGTTCTGCATGTTGGCACCCTGGAACAGTCCCTGCATGTCCCTCAGCAGTGCCCGCTTGTCCTTCTCCTTCATCAGTGCTTGTCTCCATCATTTTGATTGGTGTGAATAATCTCCGAGCCGTCCTCCGCAAAGCCCACCATCTGGTCAGAGTTGAAGTTCGGATTAGTCATGCCCGCGGCCTTGTTCGTGTTGAACATGTAGAAGAATGGTGCCGCGGCACGCTGTTCCTCCAGACGGGCTGCCTGCTCCTCCTGACGTGCCGACCGCGCCGCCTCGGCCAGCCGCCTTTGCTCCTCGGCAAAGAGGGCATACACCGTCTCAGCCGTCTCGCCCCACCCCTGCTCCGTACTGAACAACTCGTTCAGGTGCCGGAACTCAGCCTTCGCCACCTCCAAACCGTCAGACTGCATGACGCGCCTGATGCTGGATACTACCCGTTCCAGGGTAATCTTCAGCTTGCCCCGTCGGGGCTTGGGTGGTGGCTGTTCCTGATTCATTTTCTTCCTTCCTTCCGTTCAATAAGTTCGTCTGTCCTGCATGCCCGTTGCAAAGGCGACTAATTTGCAAAGGTAAGGCTTTTTCTATAAACTAACAAATTTTTTGCCCCAATTTTTTTACTTAACATCACAAAAATATTTCCAAACGAACGTTAAATTCCAGGGGGCCGCCACTCGTTTCTGCATGATATTCAGACACTATGAACAGGAGAATACAACAGATTTCAACATCGCAGCATTAACGGTTTTTAACAGCCGGACATCATCATGGCCGGAGCATGATACGGATTATCACTACCTTTGCCACGTCAGAACACCACAAGGAAGCGGCAGCCGAGGGCCCCGGCAAAGGCAGCAAGAAATTTTCCCGCCCGGAGCAAGGAATTTTCCTGCCCGTCACTCCCCGAGGAGGCAGACGAACCAACAAACGTTTAACAATTTAAAAACTACATGAACTATGGCAGTAAACATTATCCAGATGCCACTGTGCATCCGTAAGAACATCAATGAGAAGTCGTCAGCGTACGGCAAGTTTTTCGTCGAGGTGGACAACGCCGAGACACTGACCACCGACGGACTGGTGCAGCACGTCCGCAGCCACAACTGCGCCGTGGGCGAGGAAGCCATCGCCGCCGTCATCAAGAAGCTGGGCGAGTGCATACCCGAACTGGTGGCACAGGGTCAGCCGGTGAAGATCGACGGTCTGGGCATCTTCCGTGCCACCGCCTCCAGCGAGGGTGCCGACGAGGCTACCGTCAAGCGCAAGGACTTCGTGCTCAGCTCGCTGCTGAAGGGCATCCACATGCGCTTCCTGCCCCAGAGCAACGCCTTCAAGAACCTGACGTCGAAGCGCTTCCTCAACGAGCGCGTGGCACCCTCGGTGAAGTACGTCGTGGAGGCTGTAGATCGTACCGTGGAGGGCGAACAGCGCAGCGTGCAGGTACGTACCACCATCGAGGACTTCCGCAACCCCGAAGACGGCGATTGATCTGACTAGACAACTACAGAGACCTGGGACCGGACTACAAACCGTTCCCAGGTTTTACTTGTTACTTCATTTTGACACACACACTTTTTTGCCCAAGGATAATGGTGCATTCAAAAAAAAGTCGTACCTTTGCAGGCGATTAATATAGATTTCATTGAAGACATTTGAAGAATTGGGCGTCTGCGAAGGGATTCGCCGCGCCATTGAGGAAATGGGATTTGTACAGCCCATGCCTGTACAGGAGGAAGTAATACCTTATCTTTTAGGTAACGAATTCACAACGCCAAACGCTGACCAAGGGCCAGTGAACGACGTCATCGCACTGGCCCAGACGGGTACGGGCAAGACGGCGGCATTCGGCATACCCGTGCTGCAGCGCATTGCAGACATGCCGCGCCCGCAGATGGGCGAGATAGGCAGGGGACTGCCACTGGCACTCGTCCTGGCACCGACGCGAGAACTGTGCCTGCAGATTGCCGACGACATGCGCGACTTTGCCAAATACCTGGACGGCATCCACATCGAGGCCGTCTATGGCGGTGCCTCGATAGAACAACAGATACGTGCCCTGCGCAAGGGCGTACAGGTCATCGTGGCAACGCCGGGCCGACTCATCGACCTGATGAAGCGTGGCGTGGCCGTGCTCGACGACGTGCGCAACGTGGTGCTCGACGAGGCCGACGAGATGCTGAACATGGGATTTTCGGAGAGCATCGACGCCATCCTCGAGGGCGTGCCCGAGGACCGCAACACGCTGCTCTTCTCGGCCACCATGAGCCGCGAGATAGAGCGCATCGCCAAGGGCTACCTGCACGACTACAAGGAGATTGTGGTGGGCTCGCGCAACGAGGGTGCCGAGCACGTCAACCACATCTACTACATGGTGAACGCCAAGGACAAGTACCTGGCCCTGAAGCGCCTCGTGGACTTCTACCCCCGCATCTTCGCCATCATCTTCTGCCGCACGAAGATAGAGACGCAGGAGGTGGCCGACAAACTGATACGCGACGGCTACAATGCCGAGTCGCTGCACGGCGACCTCTCGCAGCAGCAGCGC
>Ga0247611_10011390_pt1 | contig 10273 bp, 13 predicted proteins | sample 177DNAGHGhighgp2_FD_192422 | JGI IMG/M metagenome (GOLD analysis project Ga0247611, IMG submission 192422) | Sheep rumen microbial communities from Palmerston North, Manawatu-Wanganui, New Zealand - 1770 DNA GHGhigh gp2 | ecosystem: Host-associated > Mammals > Digestive system > Stomach > Rumen... | reverse complement strand
CTAGTCAAAGAGATTATGTTAATAGAATGTTCTGACCTGAAGGAGAACTTACTCAAGAGGTTAATAAATATTATGATGACCTATGAAATTATTTAGCTACAGATGCTGGCAGACAAGCCGCTAACATTGCAGCTCAATGACTTCATAGTGGAGCTAGTTTAGGTTCAATTAGAGCTCAACAAAATGAGGCTTACAATCAAAGTTTCCAAAGATATATACAGGCTAAAGAACAGCAGATTAATGCTAAACAGCAGATAGCTTCTAATTTGATTAACTTTATGTCTACATTAAGAAAAGAATATTGAGATACAACAAACCAATATATAATTGAATTATATAAAAGAGCCAATGACCTATATAATAATGTAGCTTTATCTGCAGCACAAGACTTAGAAAATTATAATAAACTTAGATTATCTTCTAGAGGTTGAAGTGGAAGTAATGGCTCTACATTAAATGATATTCTTAAGTCAATTTGATTAGTAGACGAGAATTGAAATCCTACAACAGATGCTACTGAGGTAATCAAATCTCAATGAGATACATCTACTTCAAATGGGACAACTGCTCCACAAGATACTTCTGAGCTAGGTACTTGAAGTAGAAGTGCAGGTTGAAATAGCTCTAATGTTAATTGGGTTAATGTGTTTAATGCTATGCTTAATCCAGTTTGATTTTGGTGAACTGAACTTTGAAAATGAATTTGAGGTTTAATTAAATGAAGTAATTAAAATGGCTAGAAATATATTCAGTAGGCAAGTGTGGAAATTACAGCAAAGATGATACTCTTTAGCTGATGCAAAACGTATCGCCTACTATCAACAGGTAAAGAACTGACATCTAATACCTGGCACATATCAATTAACAGATGAATGAAAAAATTACAGTAATCTCTTTTCAGAAAAGAGGGCTATGATAAGAAAAAATAGAGCTAGACAAAACCAACTAGCAAAAAAACAAAATGCTTTAGAATGAATATTAGAATAATGCACTGTAACTTATGTAATAAGAATTGCCGTTGTTCTTGTAAAGGCTGAGGTTGCCCTTGATGCAACTCAACCAATAGGCAGGTAACCTTTATGAATGACCTCCTTAACTTAGGGGTGACGAAAGACCTAATGAGAGAGAAACTTAAAGAGATACATTCCCTTACAGAAAAGATAGATAGCTATACAGCATTTGAATATCTAACAGGGGTAATCTCTGAAGAAGAGTTTAATGAGCTTAAAGAGCAATATATTCCTAAAAAGCAACCTTCTCCAATGAAGAAGAAAAGCGAGGTTGAATGATTTAAGCAAACGGTTAACCCTTCAAAAGCTTGCGTTTTTAGAGGTAATTCCCCTTGGGATAGATGTACAAAATGTAATAGTCTTCGTAAATATATGCAAGGGAAGGTTTGCCCTATGTATGTAGGAAATGTTGAAAATAATGAATAAATCTATATATCATATTTATGGTTGATTGGCCGTCGTAATTGGCTATATGAGTTAGATTCATATAGCCTCCCATAAAAAATATTTATAATCTAACTATAAATAAAAGAATGGAAAAGGTTTGTGAAAACTGTTGAACTATATTTATTAGTTCTTGTCCTCATAAAAGATTCTGTTGTAAAAAATGTAATGAAAAATGAAGACTAAAAAGAGATAGTGTCTTGAGGGATAGAAAATGTAAATATTGCTGAGATATATTTCAGTGAACAAGAAAAACAAAAGTATGTAAATCTTGTCTTAGAGAACTAAAAAGTAAAGCCTGACATTCTTATTGGAATAATTTATCAGAAGAAGGTAAGGAGAGAAGAAGACAAAAATCTAGAAAAGATGCTATAGTTTATTGGAGTAATGTTTCAGAAAAAGATAGACAAAAAAGAGAAGATAAGAGATTAATAAAACGAAGGGATACTTATAATAAATTGTCACTAAAAGATAAAATGTCTCGCCTTTCTCATATGAGAAATGGCACAAATATTATATCAAAAATAAATAAGTATCGAGAACAAGAATTATTGTCTTTGTGATATAATGTAGAATTAGAGTATCAGTTATGAAATTATTTTTACGATATAAAAATCAATGATATTCTAATTGAGATAAACCCGTATCCATACCATAACATATTGCGAGCTCCATTATGAGCTCGCCCGAAAGATAAACAATATCATAAAAATAAAGTAAAAAATGCAAAGGAATATTGATATGAGTGTTTAATGGTTTGGGACTGGGACAATGAAGATGATATTTTAAATATGATATATAACAAAAAAACTGAATTAATATTTTCAGAGGGGGATGAATGAGAACGATATATGTATATAAATAATCCAAATTGAGATTATCTATATATATACTCTATTTTTCAGAAATTCATACAAAAAAATAATCCTAAAAAAATATACCTTTCCCAAGATATGTCCAAAATATGATGGAAAATTTGCGAATTTTTATGATTCAAGCTATGCGAGCGAACAGCCCCGAATGTACACAGATGGAAGATATGAAAAAGAAAAGAATATAATGATGTGGAAATATATGATGCTTGAATGTGAAGATATGTTTGGGAAACCCTAGGCAGTACCGTTATCAAAAATGAAATAAGCGATATTTAATTTCTTAAATGAATAATTCTATGGCACGAATATGAAGTGTGCGCATTTATGATAGAAATTGAGATTTTATAAAAACTAATGGCTGACAAGACTATGCTGAAGTTTTTGGTTGTTCTACAAATGTGCAAGACATTTTGAATGATGAATATTCTAACTCTGGGGTTACCCTTGTTTCATTAACTCAATGATGAGAAGCGCTTACAGGAAATGAAGTGCTGTGTGAATTTGAAACTGATAATATACACCTCTATAATGCCTCCCCTTTACCAGTAAGGTTTACCCTTCATTGAGCGATTCAGACCTTTCATTGGAAGAGACCTTATGAATGGAAACCTTGAGCTAATACTATTGCTTATTACCCATTGAATTGAGATGCTAACGACTATTCAGGGAATAATAGAAATCTAACAACTAATAATATGATATACACTAGTTGATGACCTTGACAAGTCGCTGTATTCACAAGTTTTTGAAATTATGCTTATTATCAAGATAATTCTTTATTTGATTTAAGGAGCCCATTTACATATAATGTACGAGCGAATGCTAGTTCTATAACTAGTTGATATTATAATGGTTCCCATCCATATTGGAATACATTAATATCAATACAAGATGGGACAACGATTGCTAGCCATTGTGAAGACTTGTGATTTTGATTATGAAATAAAGTTATATGATATCAATGAAATGTAGACTATATGGATGGATGAACAATATCTACAAATCATCGATATAATATCGTGTTTACTTATGATGGTAATGGTGGGAAAAAATTATACATAGATTGAGTGCAGGTTGCTTCGGACACCATAACTCCTACATCTGTTTCATATAGTAATGCTAGGTTAGTATTATCAAGGAGTGCAACATCTTACAATGCTCAACCTTATGATTGAATGTTAAGTAATGTAATAGTAGAAAACAAAGCACGAACAGCAGATGAAGTTCTAAATTATTATAATCGAAGTAAGGTTAACTATGAGGGGGGATAACTCTTAAATCTTATGAAGAAATTATTGCTATGTCTTTACTGGACGCTCAAACCGAATTAAAGACTTATCCAACAGAATATTATAATAAATTTAACTCTGAATGACATATGACTACGAATATATTTTGAACAGTATTAAATTGGAATCGAAATACTAGTAGTCCAGTTTCGTGAGATTACTGAAAATTTATGGTCTATGAAAATAATGACCGATATGGCGCAGAACGTCTTTAAATAAAATTTTATCTTTTAATAAAGTGACCCTTTATGAGAAATTTACTTAGTTTTCATTATGCTCCTCCACCTCCAGAGCCACCAATGATAGACTTTATAGTAGTCTGAGGTTGAGGTTGAGGTTCTGGTTGAGGTTGAGGTTGAGGAGAAGTGGTAATATGTAATAACTATATAATAGAAGATAGTAAAAATGTTGTTATTTGAGAATGATGATATTGAGTAGCTCACAATTGACGAAACTATCCAGAAGCGTGATGATGATGAGTGTCTTGTTTTTGAGAAGTTATAGCCAAATGATGATGTGGATGACAATTTAGCAATAGTCGGCAAGTTGTTTGATGACAAAGCTGAAATTGATGTAGCTGATGAACGTGAAATTGTAATTATGCTTATTGAGGATGATGAGGATGAGCTTGATGAGATTGATGAGGTGGCGCTATGAGCTGACGATGATGAAATTGATGACAATGAATATCCGATAATTTTTGGTGAGACTATTGATGATGAGGTTGAGGATGATGACTTTGTTTTGGTGGTTGACAAGCAACGCATTGATGATGAGTTTGAAGTGTTTCAGATAATGTATGAAGAGGAGCGTGATGTTGAACTCCGTGAACTTGATGAGGTGGTTGAGGATGACTCTGTTGTTATAGAAATTGTAGCTGAGCTTGTTGATGAAGTGGAATTGTTATGGTCCGCTATCCTACTTCTTGTTGATATAATATGACTTGATGATGTAAATATGAATGTTGAGATTATACCATTCACTGCTTTACCTCAGATGGAACCCTTTGTGTATGATAAATTTTTTACCCCATTACCCCTTATTAAAATATGTGAAAACAAATCGATTATGAAACTGTTTTAGGTTCTGATTGAAAAGAATATAAGAGAACGAAATGCGAGGTACGAACTCGTGTTATGTGATATATCAGACCTGTGAGTTGATATAACGAAGGTAAAAAGAGCGAATTCTATGGAAAAAAATTTTTTGAAGAAAATAAGATAGATAATAGCTCATTCATTAGACGTTGGGGGAGCAAAGAAGCCCTTGAAGAATAAACTCTAAACTTTGTAAATTAATTGTGGTTGACTAGCTATCGTAATTGGAATAAGTAAGTTAGGTTTACTTATTCCTCCCACTTAAAATGTTTTTATAACCTAACTATATATAACTATGAATAAAATTAAGCACTGAATGTGTGGGACAAAACTTTATAGGACCTATGCTTGTGCTAAAGCAAGATGTACTTGCCCCACAGACCACGCGTATCCGCAATATTGATGAAGATGAATTAAATTTTTATGGAATAGTTTTGAGGATTTTTATAGGGATATGGGGGTGGCCTTTGAAGAACATATTAAAAAACGAGGGACATTGAATACATCTCTTGATAGAATAGATAATAATTGAAATTATTGTAAAGAGAATTGTAGACGAGCCACAAGAGCACAACAGCAAAATAATACAAGGTATAATAAAAAAATCGTCTACAATGGGAAAGAATATCCATCCATAGCTGTTTTTTGTAGAGAACTATGACTTAATTTGTCTCGCACGAGAGATAGAATAAAATACGGACGAGATATTGAAGATATTGTTAAAGAATGAGCCCGAAGGGGTAAAGAGATATTGTATAAATGAAAATATTACAGAACTTTACGCACCTTATGTAAAGAGCTTAATCTAAAATATTGAACTATTTGGAAAAGAATAAATAAAGACGGCCTTTCTTTGGAAGATGCGATTACATTACCTTTACATTATAAATAAAATATTATAATCAATGAAAATAAAACTTATTAGCGGAGAATTCTGCTCTAGATGCCACCTATTAGCACCATTATTAAAACAATGGTGTGAAAAGAATTGATATTCTTATGAAGAAAAGGATGTTAAAGAAACAACACAAGAAGAATTATGAGATGCAACTATGCTCCCTATAATTCGATTCGATGACAAACAAATGGATTATGATGAAGTTTTGGCTATCATTTCTAAATAGAAACCCTAGGTAATACCGTTACCAAAATTAAAATAAGACACATTAATTTATCGAGGTGAACAATTCTTCGATTTTAAATAATTTTTAATAAATTATGCCTAAAATAAAAACTATCACTACTTGGGTAGGTTGAGAAGAAAAATATATTTATTGAGGGTGGGGCCCTTGAGCCAATACTATTGCTTATTATCCTTTTAAGGAAGACCAATTAGATAAAGTCTGAAGCTCATCAATAGGTATTACTTGAACTAAAGAAACATTGTGATATACATTTTCTTCTACTTGAAGTATTGATATAAATACCCCACCATCATCTTGTAGATTTATATCCGTATGGATAAAATGGAATAGTAATCAATGACAATATGTGCAAACTCCTTGTACATATATATGAAATATATTATATAATTATTACAACAATAATGGTAGTACATATAATAAGAGATTTCAGCATTCAGTTTGAAGTTCTAGTTGGAGTACACGATGAAGTTGGTCGCCAAATACTTGAGAATGGCATCATTTAGCAATGTGATTTGATGGTACTAAATGTTTTGCTTATGTAGATGGGACTTTAGTGTGAAGCTATAATACTACAAGTGTATATACTCCTTGATGAATGAGATTAGGATATATGATAAACGAAACTGTATCAGAGTTTATATGTGAAAGTGTGTGTTGGACAACAGATGAAATCCTAGCCTACTATAATAATACTAAGTCAAAATATTTATAATTTAACATAATAACTATGGGTTTAACAGAAAAAGATATTAAAGCTATCCAATGATGTCTAACCTTACCAGAGGATATGGTAGAAGCTACAGACTTTGAGGCAGAAGAAGCTATTAAGGTAGATTATTCTGTTAAACTTCCTTCTAGCTATTCTCTAGGTAAATGGATTTATAAAACCTCAAATCAATGAAATCTTTGAGCGTGTACAGCTTTATGAACTACACATTGAGTTCAAATCCTTAATGTAAAGAAGAACTGAGTTGTACCTACAGATAGAAATATAATTACCCCAGAGCGAAAAGACCTTTGGGGAAAGATGTGACACTCTACAACAGAATATGATTGAGGAGACTATATCGAAAAAGCTGTAAGCACTGCTTTAAAGTTATGAATTCTTATAGAAGAGAATTGACAGCTAGCTAGATTTGATGCTTATGCCATTTGAGAATGGGATAGGACAGATAAAGCTATCGATTTAATGAAGAGGTATCTTTATCAAGGTTGCCCTATCATATGGTGCGTAAGATGAAATAAAACTACTTGGAACGAGATGACCAAATGAGAAATCAAAACTGTTCCTACAACTCCTACGGGATGACATTGTATAGCACTTGTCGGTTGGGACGCTAACTGATTCTGGTTTGTTAATAGCTGGAGTGCTAACGATGGTAAAAAATTAAAATCTAGATTCTATATTTCATTTAAAACTCTAAAGGATTTTGGAAGTAGATTTAACTTTAGATATTGGGTATTGTATATTAAAGAAGATGCAAAGAAAGACCCAGAATATCTCAAGAGAAAAAATAATAATAAACTAATTCTTGAAGTATTAAAGAAGCAATATAACCAAGAACCTGCTGAGGTACAGAATGCTATAGTTATACTAAGTCAGGCAATAAGAAAAAATTATCCAGAGATTAACTCTGAATTACCTTTGTAATTTTATATGATAAATAATTTATTTATGGGTGAAATTTCAACAGGGGGGATGATAGCTACAGCTATTTGAGGTGTATGATTGGCTAGCATATTAGAATACTTTAATGTAAGCTGAGAAGTTCTAATTATTCTCTCTGTTATGCTTGCTTTAGATTATATCTTTTGAATAGCTGATGCTTACATAGATGATAATACACAAGTCACTTCTACAAAAATGTGGAGAGGATTATTTAAAAAAATGACTAGATGGATGCTCCCTTTAATAGTGGTAGCTATTCTTAGATGAGTATGAACTTGAGATTTAGAATTTGTCTCTACAGTAATATTCTCTATGTTAATTATAACAGAATGATATTCTATTATAGGGCATATATATTCAATAAATGAATGAGAGAAGTTACCTGAAATCGATGCATTCAAAGCTCTAGTTCAGTTTTTAGCAAGACTTCTTAAGGGGAAATTGCCCAATTTAGATGAAGAAGATAATAATGAGCCAAAAGCATAGAGTAATCATTGATGGTACTGAGTATCATCTTAACAAATGTATCCCTGCTGATGCTAAATCAGAACACCATATAGTTTGACGCTGTAATAGAGTGCAATATAATACAAATGAAGCTATTAATAAAGTGTTAATCGCGGACAGAAAACACCAGGCTCTCAATAGGTTCTATGGGCAATCACAAAGTCCTCACGAGCAATTAAGAGATATGGTAAAATTATGGGAACCTGTGCTGAGCGATGTAGTGAGAGAAGAGTTGTATGCTATTCTCTCCTTACCTAGATGAGCTTTCTATCAACCAGGAATAGTAAAGAAAAAATATGAAGATAGAGAACTATTCTCTGACGAAAAAAGCCATTTTTATAAAGAAAAATTATAACAATGAGTGATTGTAAATGCAAATCTCCTTGTAATCCTTGTAATAAGAATTGCCCAGATGATGAGATAACTGAAATCAGAGATGTTATTAAAACTTCTGACCCTTTAGAGGTAGAGTTATTAGATGCTGATGAATGTTCTTGACCTTGTGGTGGATGCTGTTCTAGTAAATGTAAGGATAATTGTGGAATAAATATTCAATCTACAAATGATTGTCTAGAGGTTGACACATCAGAGTGTGGTGTAGTTAAGATTACCTCACATTGTCCACCTATAGTTACAGCTTGAGATAATGTAACTGTAGAGGTAGAAGAATGTTGACAACCTAATTGTAGTCTAAACTATATAGTCTCTGCTAATTGTAAAGATGAAAAGGTAAAAGCCTGTAGTGGAGACACCACTCCAGGGTATCTTAATCAGAAATTATCAGCCTGAAATGGTATAGTAATAGATGAAATAAATTGTTGATGATGAGATGCTTATTTAAAAATAGGAATTAGAGATTGAGTTATACCAGAGTGCCCTGAGCCACCAGATTTAGTAATTAATAACTATAGTGATTTAATAAATGTTACGCAAAGCTGAAGTTATGACCATATTGTAACTATCACAGATAAAACTACAGGTAATTTTTATGATAACGTTGTTATGTTAGGGTTTTTACATAATAAGGATTATGATTATCAACATATAGATGGCGATACAAATGGGCCTGCTAGATTTATAGAAAGTTCAGAGGCCCAATGAGGATGGAGTATGCTAACAGGAAATAAAGACTTAGCCACAGTTGATTGAATTAAAATAAAACAATCTTGACATTATTTTATATATTGACAAGTTACTGTCGTTTTAAACTGGTGAGATGCTAATAGATATTTTAATCTTGGAAGGGCTTTATTAAAATTAACTAGATGATGAAAGGAATACCTTATTCAAACAGCTAAACACTGAGCATATTGAACTTTTGTGGCTGCTAAATGATGATACGGAATAAATGTAGCTCAAGATTGAACTATATCTATTAATAGATGAACAGTTACTACTTGAGAATGATGATGAACATATGAAGTTTCATTTCAACAATGATGATGAATGCAACCTACAAGTTGATTTGACTGACCTTGGGCTACATTAAATGTATGAGTATATCTAGATTTAAAGGTTTGAGACGTTTTAACATTGTGATATCGCCCTCAGTCAGATGTGCCTGAGGCTAAAAATAAGTCTGGTAGTTTTAGATTAACTTGACAGGATGACTTAACTCGAACTTGAGAATGAATTGTATTTTGATGAACTGTCCTATGACTTCACCCTATTACACCAACTATTTTTCAAAAATGAAGTCTTTATTGACTTATCCAATAATAAAAAAGCTCCCTATTTAGGGGAGTTTTTTATATTGAAAAGATTATGAATACAGCACCTAATGACACTATCAAAGTGATACATAGTATAGAAAAATTTGTCTCCATCTCTTTCATCCTCTTTTCAAGTTTGGTATTTTTTGAAATGAGAGTTTCAATTAATCTATTACAACTCTTTATCTGTTCATTCACAGATGTTTTTTCTTGGGTCATAGATTGGTTCGCAGCAGAGGTTGCTACAGCATTCGACTTCGTGAACATTTTCTTTATCTGGTTGATAAAAAGATTTCTCCTCCTCTGGCCAGCCATACCAAATTTCAACTTTACCGTCCCTATAACTTATTAGAGGGAAGTTACAATATTCATCTGCCTCTACAGCACGGCAGAAAGCTTGGAAGAAATCCCATCTTCACCTTAGTTTGTAGAAGTTTTGGTCAGCTGAACCGAAAGCTATACTAGCATAATCTTTTGGTTCTGTTATACTATATTCGTCAGCTATCCATAAGGTATCGGTCTTTG
>Ga0247611_10011389_pt1 | contig 10274 bp, 4 predicted proteins | sample 177DNAGHGhighgp2_FD_192422 | JGI IMG/M metagenome (GOLD analysis project Ga0247611, IMG submission 192422) | Sheep rumen microbial communities from Palmerston North, Manawatu-Wanganui, New Zealand - 1770 DNA GHGhigh gp2 | ecosystem: Host-associated > Mammals > Digestive system > Stomach > Rumen ... | reverse complement strand
GATAAGCACTGCGAGGAGTGGGAACACAGCAAAGATAGACTCTGCAGACTGACGCATATAACCCATATAACAATAGGTGATAAGAGCTATGATAGAAAGTCCCAGCAGACCGAACTTCAGATTAGCTTTCTTCTGGAAGTTGCTTGCAAAACCTGCTGCAGCGACAATCAGCATGATAACATACTGAACGATAGTTACCGACGATGATGACCAGAAAGAGTCGGCATCAGGAGCTGTAAGTGTAAGGTTGCACTGGAGCATGTTTACGGCATATTTCTGGAATGGGAAGATAGCAGAGTAATAAAGTACGCAGAGTAGGGCTACAATCCAAAAACCGCTGTCGCTGAGGATCTTACCAATATCAGATATCTTAAATGGATCGTCTTTCTCCTCTGCTTCACCAGTCTGAGCGTCGAGCTTCTGATCCATGAAGAAGTATACGATTGTCATAATGAGAGCGATACACATCAGTACCACACCGAAGGCTACACTACGGCTGACACTTACCTCACCGCCAAGACGTGCAAAGAATGGTGAAAATATCATACAGGTAGCTACGCCGAGACGAGCCAGTGCCATCTCAGAACCCATGGCCAGTGCCATCTCGCGACCTTTAAACCACTTAACGATTCCTCTTGATACAGTGATACCGGCCATCTCACAACCGCATCCGAAGATCATGAATCCGCATGCTGCGAACTTTGCTGATGCTGGCATGCCCTCATAGAACGGACTTACACCTAATTCGTCGAATATGGGGATGTAGTTAAGGTTGTTGTTAAACCAAGTCTCGAGTCCGCTCCCGATGAAGCTGTCGCTGACGGCATACCATTTAACACAGGCTCCAACGAGCATCACTGCTGCTGAGAGAACGGCAGTGAACCGTACACCCATTTTGTCGAGGATGATACCTGCAAAAATCAGGAAAAATACGAACACGTTAAGGAATACCTCAGACCCCTGCATGGTACCGAATGCTGTAGAGTCCCATCCGCGGGTCTCTTGCATCAAATCCTTGATAGGGGAGAGGATATCCATGAAGATGTAACTGCAGAACATCGCCAGGGCGAGAAGCAGCAAAGCGGTCCACCGCATACCGGCTGAATCGCGCAAAGTTTTCTGAATTGCTTGTGACATTACTTTTCTTTTTTTTGATTGCAAATTTGGGTGCAAAGTTACTAAATTTAATTGAAACTCCGTTACTTTGTATAGAAAATCTATTCCGTACTGATTTTTCGAGCCTATTTAATCTTTTTTAACTGCTAGGAATGGCCGCTAGTCTGAGATTTTTCATAAATTTGCACGGTAATATATGCGTTGATGGCTACGGAAGCCATTAGTAGAGAAAGTAGATGACAGACGTTATACTATCAAGTTTCATCAGTTTGTTTGCCTTATTTGGCAAAGAAGAACAGGTGGATGAGGCGCGGGCAAAACAGATGCTCGTGAATTATCTCCGTCGACATTTTGGTGTGAGAAACACTGATGTTTATATCGATCTCTATGATGATATGCGGATGGCGTACGATATGGCCGACAATATTGATAGTCGCCAGACTGTAACCACTATCTGCAATGGTCTTCAGGGTGAGATAAGGTCTAAGGAGAAGTCACTTCTTCTGTTACGTCTTATGGAGTTCTGCGGGTATAGCGAGGAACGCGATAACGTGATCTTCAGGACTATGGCAGAGTGTTTCGGCATCTCTGATGATAAATACCAGGATTTCAGTGATTTCGTAAGTAATAAGAGTACTGACAGGGTAATGATCCATAAACTGGATAACACCGATGGGGAGATAAGGACTCTTCTTAATCCTCTGACAGGCGACCTTCTATTTACCTATTTAGGTAATGATGAAGTACTCTTCAACGATGTTCCTGTGCTTCCAGGTGCCTATCAGGTGTGGTTGCAGAGCAGTGTCCTGAAGACAAAGAAAGACAAACCTCTCTATTATTCTACTATCATCGATGCGTATAACAGAGCCAATGGTCAGATAGTATCATCGCAGAATACTATAGAGTTCTGTGGTAGGGATATTAATTTCCGATTCCCCAACAGTGATAATGGTATGCATGACCTGAGTTTTACCTTGCGTAGCTACGAACTGTTGGCTATCATGGGAGGCTCTGGAACGGGCAAGACTACTCTGTTATCATTGCTAAACGGTACTCTCAAACCTCAGCAGGGTACAATTACCATCAACGGACACGATATCTCAGAACCAGCTGCAAAAGATCTGATTGGATTCGTACCTCAGGACGATCTCCTGATAGAGGAACTGACAGTATACGAGAACCTTTGGTTTACTGCAAAACTCTGTTTTGAAGGCATGGCCGACGAGGAGATCGACAAGAGGGTAATGAATACTCTCAAAGTGTTGGGTCTCGATGCTGCTAAGGATCTGAAGGTGGGATCTGCCATTAACAAGTTTATCTCCGGAGGTCAGCGCAAACGACTGAATATCGCACTTGAGCTTATCCGTGAACCGGCTGTGCTCTTCCTCGATGAACCGACATCAGGTCTGTCATCTGCTGATACTGAAACGGTTATCAACCTTTTGAAGGAGCAGACGATGAAGGGTAAGCTGATAATCGTAAATATTCATCAGCCGTCGAGTGATGTTTATAAACTCTTCGACCGTCTGTGGCTTTTGGATAAGGGAGGATACCCTGTGTTTGATGGTAATCCTATCGACGCCATTACATATTTTAAGGATAAAGCCAACTATGCCGATGCAGAGACGAGTGCATGTCCTACATGTGGTAACGTGAATCCTGAGATAGTACTTAATATCATCGACGAAAAGGCCCTTAACAGCAGTGGTGAGGTATCTGATGAGAGAAAGACAACTCCTAAGGAATGGCATGAACTGTATCTCAGCAATCGTGAAGAGTTTGATGTTCCAGCGGAGAGCGACGTTCCTCATTCAGACCAGAAGAAACCTGGTGCATTGAAGCAGTTTATGATATACCTGCATCGTAACATTAAGACAAAGATTACTAATGTTCAGTGGTTGTGTATCGCATTGCTTGAGGCTCCTGTGCTGGCATTTATCTGTTCTCTGCTCACACGTTATGCCCCACCTGAAGGATATACCGTGATGGACAATAAGAATCTGGTTAGCTACTTCTTCATGTCGGTAATCGTTGCTACCTTTATCGGTATGAGTGGAAGTGCTGAGGAGATAATCAAGGATCGTGCCCTTCTGAAGCGTGAGAAGTTCCTACATCTGTCTTATAGCAGTTATATATGGTCGAAGATTGTTTTCACAGCAGGCATGTCGCTCATACAGACATTATTGTTTATCCTTGTGGGTAACTTCATCATGGGACTCCACGGATTGTTCTTCGTTTGGTGGCTGATACTTTTTGTTACAGCACTACTGTCGAACCTGATTGGTCTTCTGTTGTCAAAGACCCTCAACTCTGTTGTTGCTATATATATAAGTATACCTCTGTTACTTATCCCACAGATTCTCCTGTGTGGTCTGGTAGTAGACTTCTCTGACCTTACGCCAAACAGCAAGACAGGTAATGTGCCTGTTATAGGAGATGTGATACCTTCACGATGGGCTTATGAGGCTCTGGCGGTGACATCGTTCACGGATAATCTCTACGAGAAACCATTCTTCGAACTCGATAAACAGAAATATGAGACGCTCTATTATAACATGGGATTCCTGTATGAGCTCGAATCACAACTGGAGACAATGAAAGATGAAGAGCGTAAAGGCAAGGAGGTTAATCCTGATCATATGAGGACAATCCGTGAGAATCTGCCAATACTCACAGAATATTGTGGAATGCAGTCATATCAGGGTGATTACACATATGACTCATTGAAGAAATATATGAAGGATGCCGAGGATGTATTGTCGAAGAAGAGCAATAAGGTAACCCTTGAGGCTGATGCTAAGATGTCGGCATTGATTCGTGAAATAGGTAAGGATGCTGTGCTGCAGATAAAACGCGACAATTTCAATATACGTCTGGAAGATTTCGTCATTGGCGGAGGAAACAGTCGTACCCTAAGCGTTGTCGACGGAGCTATTGTTCCACGTTCGGCATTTGTATACCTTACTCCACAGAGCAAGATAGGACGAGCACCTTTCTACAGCAGTGAGAAGGTTCTTGGCACATGGCATATCAAGACACTATGGTTCAATATGGGTGTGATGATGCTGATGTGCATATTGGTAGCTTTTATTTTATTTTCAAATTATAACTTTAACATCAAATTAAAAAAATGAAAAAATTATCAGTTTTTGCAATCGCAATGGCAGCTATGGTATTTGCTGCATGCGGAGGTAACAAGAGTGCACAGAACACAGAAAGTGCAGATTCTCTGAAGAGTTTCGAACAGGAGCAGATTGAGGCAAGCATTAAGATGCAGCTCGACAGTATCGCTTCTGAGGTTGGTAAGCTGAAGCTGACTTCTATCTTCCAGAAGGACGCAGAGGGTGGTCTGAAGCTTACAAAGGAGGAGATGCAGGTTAAGCCAGAGTATCTGTTGGCAGCTTCTGTTGCTGAGAACGCTACCACACTGGCAGAGAAATATCGTATGATCAGTGCTCTCGATATCGATAAGAGAACTGCTGCTCTTTATGAGATGCCTGTTGACGAATACACAGCAGCTATCAATAAGCTCGCTGCCGACATCAACGATCCTTCATTCAAGATTCTCGAGGATGGTGCTTCTGTTGCTGAGACCACAGAGGATCTTTACAATGAGATGAGCAAGAACGGTCGTATCAATTACTTCTGGCAGATGGCTTCTGCTTCACTTGTTGAGCAGCTCTATGTTGTAAGTCAGAACTCAGACAAGTTCTTGAGCGCTATTGATGATGAGGCTGCTGCTAACATCTCTTTCCGTGTTGTTCTCGTTCTCGATGGTGTTAAGCGTCTCTCTGAGTACGATCCTGAGATTAAGGTCGTTGGTGATGCTCTTGCTCCTCTGGATGTCCTGAATGCAATGACAGTTGATGAGCTGAAGTCTCAGATTGCTGATGCAAAGGATAAGATCGAGGCTGCTCGTGCTGCCCTGATTAAGTAAGTATCATTTGCTTTAAAATAAAAACTGGCACCTCAGCTGAGGTGCCAGTTTTTATTTTAACCATCTGTCAAGCCAGTTGAAGAATGTGCGTTGCCAGAGTACTCCGTTCTGGGGTTTCAGTACCCAGTGGTTCTCATCTGGGAAGATGAGCAGCTCTGCTGGGATTCCTTTCATACGGGCTGCATTGAAGGCTGACATTCCCTGGGTGTAGTTGATGCGATAGTCCTTCTCTCCGTGGATGCAGAGGATAGGGGTATCCCATTTCTCAACATACTTGTGTGGTGAGTCGTGGTAGGTCTTCTTCGCATTTGGCAACTGAGGACGATGCCAGTAGGCCTCATCGTACTCCCAGTTAGAGAACCAGTTCTCCTCTGTCTCAAGATACATCGCAGCAAGGTTAAAGGCTCCGTCATGGGATATGAATGCCTTGAAACGCTTCTCGTGATGACCTGCGAGATAGTATACGCTGAATCCACCGAATGATGCACCCACTGCACCAAGTTTATCTTTGTCTACGAAAGGCAGGTTGTTTGCCGCATCATCGATAGCAGCCAGATAGTCTTTCATACACTGACCTGTCCAGTCACCTGATATCTCCTCAAGCCATTCCTGTCCGAAACCAGGAAGACCACGACGATTAGGTGCTACTATCACATATCCGTTAGAGGCCATGATCATAAAGTTCCAACGATAGCTCCAGAACTGAGAAACAGGACTCTGAGGACCACCTTCGCAGAAGAGCAGAGTGGGGTACTTCTTGGTCTCGTCGAAGTTTGGTGGCAAGATAATCCAAGTCAGCATCTCCTTTCCATCACTGGTCTTTACCCAACGCTGTTGTACTTTGGGCTTGGCGAGTTGGTCGAGAATGTGCTTGTTCTCGAAAGTCAACTGAGAGATTGCTGTCTTCTCTGGCTTCTTGAAGTTTGGCGTTACGATATAGAGATCAGCTGGTGATGTGAAGTTGTGACGCTCCATCAACAGCTGTTTGCCATTGTTCATCAGTTGGATAGACCCAAAGTCATCCCATGTCTCTGTCAACTGCTTGAGTTCTCCCTTCCAGTTGATGGCATACAGATTCTCTGTGGCATGCCAAACACCAATGAAATATATCATGGCATCCTTAGAGTCACTCCATACGAAGGCATCCACATTAGAATCGAAACTCTCAGTCATGTATTTCTTTTCGCCAGTGGCTAAGTTGTATACACACAGACGATTACGGTCTGCCTCATAGCCATCGCGCTGCATAGACTGCCAGGCAACATACTTTCCATCTGGAGAGAATTGTGGGTTCTGGTCATAACCAACATTGTTAACAAGATTTTCCTCTGCATTAACCTTCTGATACTTCAGAGAGGTAGTTGGATCAACCTCTGGATAAACATATCCTTCAGGTTTGCAGAGATTCTTCGTCTCGCGCGTACCTATATTATATAAATAGATATCAGAGTCGGTAGAGATAGAATATGCCAAACCGGTCTTTTTTCGACATGTATAGGCAATGGTCTTTGAGTCAGGACTCCATGCTAGCTGTTCGATTCCTCCGAATGGTTCCATAGGACACTCGTATGGCTCTCCCTCCAATATATCAAAACCATCCTTAATGCCGTCTTCTGTGACATCTGCCACGAATGGGTGCTGGATGCTCTCTACATAGTGGTCCCAGTGGCGGTACATCAGATCAGTAACCAGACGACCAGATGCCTTTGGCAGATCATCAGGATTCTTCTTGATAATCTCGTGGAAATCGATGCTATGAAGCAGGATGACCTTCGAGCCGTCAGGAGAGAACTTAAAGCCCTCGATATCTTTTGAGGTCTTCGAAATCTGTTTACGATCTGATCCATCAGCGTTCATCGTCCAGATCTGACCACCAGAAAGGAAGGCAATCTTTCCCTGATACCAGGTAGGATCAGTTTCGCTCTTATTGCCGGTAGTAAGAGTGGTGTTACCTGTACCATCGGCATTGATAACAGCAATCTTCTGTTGACTCTTATTCGCCTTTACACTATAGTAGCCTACCTGATAAACAATCTGCTTACCATCGGCACTGGCCTCTGCAGCACCTATACGTCCCATAGCCCAAAGAGCCTCAGGGGTCATCAGGTTGCTGTTTAGCTTGATGTTCTGTTTCCCGATCTTCACGTCGCTTTTCGCTTTGCTTGGAGAACCTAGGAGTACTAGGCCTGCCAGGATTAAAAGGATTCGATTAGTTTTCATAACTTATTTCTTTTGTTGGTTCATTCGCTGACGCTGTAGCTCTTCTGCCTGCTTCTGCATGGCTTCGAGACGGGCGGCAAGTCCAGAAGTCTTTTTCTGTGGGTTGCTCTTGTTCTCTTTATATTTCGCTTCGAGGATAGCCAACAGCTTCTCGTCGTTGGTAGTCTTACGGAGCGTCCACATGATGGCTGCAGAGAAGAAGAGTGAGATGAAGTAATAGAAGTTCAGACCTGAGCTGTAGTCATTAAACATGAAGAAGAACATCACTGGCATGAGATACATCATCCACTGCATCATCTTCATCTGCTCTGCCTGCTGACCTACCATCTGGTCCTTCTGCTGACGCATGGTCATATAAGAATAAAGTACGTTTGAAACACAGAACAGGATACATGTCAGTGACAGATGATCACCAATACCCCAAATGTTTGTGCCCCATTCGATGACTGGGTCGTAGGTAGAGAGGTCGCTTATCCAAAGGAATGACTCACGACGAAGCTGGATAGCGTTAGGTACAAAGAAGAACATTGCCATCCATATTGGGAACTGAATCAGCATAGGCAGACATCCCCCAAGTGGCGAAACACCATACTGAGAGTACATCTGCATCATGGCCTGCTGTTTCTTCATCGAGTCCTCAGGCTTGTCGTACTGCTTGGTAGCCTCGTCGAGTTTGGGTTTCAGCACACGCATCTTGGCTGAAGACATGTAGCTTTTCTTTACCATTGGGAAGGTAATAACCTTCAGAAGCAGGGTGATTAATATCAGAACGATACCCATCGAGAAGCCCCAAGAGGTCAACCAGTCGAATACATAGATGGTGAACCAGCGGTTAATCCAGCGAACCAGCCACCAACCAAGGTTAACCAACTGCTCGAGGTCAAGATCCTTGCCAAATGTGCTCTGCTGTTCAACCTCCTTAATTAATCGGAAGTCGTTAGGACCAATATACATCTCAAACTCAGATGCTTTTGCTCCTGTGGGGTCGAAGGCAGTCTTCAGTTTGGCACCCATCTGTTTCAGATAGCCGCTTCCTTTCTGTTGCGGAATGCTTGTCAACAGAGAGTTGCCGGCAAAGTTGTCCTTTGAAATCAGGGCTGCTGAGAAGAACTGATTCTTGAAGGCCACCCAGTCGAGCTGCTCTTCAATGTTCTCGTCTATCTCCTCAGATGTCTCACTCAGACAATCTGTACCACCATTGTTTTTCTTATAAGTAACAGATGTGTAGCGGTTTTCAAACGTAAAACCCTTTTCCTGCTGGCGGCAGAGGTCATCCCACTCAATGTCCATCTGCTGGTAATTAGGAGCAAACATACCACTGAGGCCGTTTGCCTGCAGACTGAAGTGGAGCATATAATCCTTACCCAGCTCATAGTTAAATACGATGCTTCCGCCATTTGCAGCCTGAGCGGTCATCGTAACGGTATTCTCTGTGACGTTTGAAGGGGTGAAGAAGAGATCCTGAGTGATGATGTTCTCCGTCTTTCCGGCAAGCAGGAAGTTCATCTTCTGAGTCTTTCCGTCGAAGAGCGTGACGTCCATCTTGTTGTCTTTATCCTCAAATCCCTTGACTACAGCCTTGCTGATGGTACCACCCTTAGTGTCGAAAGTCAGTTCAACCTTGTCGTTCTTCAGCACAATCTGCTCATTGTTGCCGTTGAGCGCAGAGAAGAATGTTGCAGTAGAGTCACCCTTGGCAGCAGCCTCTGCCTGTGCCTTGCGTGCTGCCTCGTCAGCTTTCTGTTTCTTTTCTGCATTCGCCTTAATAACCTGAGCGATACTGTCCTCGATGCGCTGGGCTTCAATTTGCTCGGCAGAAGGCTGGTTATACCAGCTGAAACCTATAAGCACCAGCGCTATCAGTACAAATCCTAAAATAGTATTTTTATCCATTTCTAATGTTTATTTATTCCTTTTATATAAATGTACGCGAAATCAAGGTGCAAAATTACACATTTTTTCCCGTATATCGGCATAAAGAACGAATTTTTTATTAACTTTGCACTCAGTTATGAGAAAAATTGCATTATTAATTGTGGCTTTCATTACGCTTAGCGTAAGTGCCGCACAGGTAAATGACAGTCTTGACGGAAGATACTACCGTCTGTTTCTTCCTCTGACTTTCTATCACAATGTAGCCGATAAGTCATTGGCTCTCAACTCTGAGTCGGCAGGTAAGGACCAGGTATCTGATGCTGTTGATGCAGCTTTGTTGAATGTATATCTTAACCGACCTGACCTTGTGTTGAGTAATGAGACAGAACTGAAAGAGACAGGAGGTATCCGCGAGGATCTCGACAAACCCATCGAACAGGTAGTGGAATACACTGATCAGGTTGAGGCACCCGTTATTGATGAGCCTGAGGATGCCCCATTAGATGTTGTTGTAGAGAAACCTAAGTTCTGGACGAGGAAATGCGATAGTTTCCTGCAGTTTATGCAGAACTACGTTTCCGACAACTGGTATAAGGGTGGTGAATCTAACTATTCTGCTGTTGGTGCCTTGACGTTAGAGGCCAACTACGACAATAAGAACAAATGGAAGTGGGATAATAAACTTGAGTTGAAACTCGGATTCCAGCGTACAAGAACAGATACCGTCAATAAGTTCAAGGCTAATGAAGACCTTATCCGCTATACGGGAAAACTCGGACTTGAAGCTACCAAGAAATGGTATTATACCCTTCAGGTCATTGCACAGACCCAGTTTACGAAAGGTCTTAAAGCCAATGACAGTAAAGTCTACTCAGACTTCATGTCACCTTTCAAACTGAATGTCGCACTCGGTATGGATTACAAGGTTGAGGCATTTGATAAGAAACTAACGGGAACGATCAACCTTTCTCCGTTAGCCCTCGACTTCAAGTATGTTGACCGTCTTGACATCTCTCCACTCCATGGTTTGGATGAGGGTAAGCATACCAAACTCGATTTCGGTTCTCAGGTGATGGCCGATCTTGAGTGGAAGATCAATGAAGTTGTGAAATGGAAGAGCCGTTTC
>Ga0247611_10011388_pt1 | contig 10276 bp, 6 predicted proteins | sample 177DNAGHGhighgp2_FD_192422 | JGI IMG/M metagenome (GOLD analysis project Ga0247611, IMG submission 192422) | Sheep rumen microbial communities from Palmerston North, Manawatu-Wanganui, New Zealand - 1770 DNA GHGhigh gp2 | ecosystem: Host-associated > Mammals > Digestive system > Stomach > Rumen ... | reverse complement strand
TCGTAAAGCTTCAAGTAATGATAAATATCTTCAGGATTTGCTAAAAACTTTGGGAACAAAAGAGTATAGCATGTATCCCAATATGTTTTTAAAAAATTATAATATTCTATACAAGGATAATGATAAGCTATATTCTCTAATCGGAAAGAATTTTGAGTTAACGAAATTAGAAACGTATAAAAATCTTAAGCTGTGTGCAGAAGGGGATTTTGCAATAAATAATAAAAATTATATTAATTATATTATATCTTTTACTCCAAATGTTGAATTTGATGAAAATTTTAAATTTGATTTCGATTTAAAAAATTTTATTAATCAAGTAGAATCTCTTGATTTTCATTCAGACATTTTAGCTGATTTAAAATTGTATAAGAATATAGAAAATAAGATGCAAATTACTGGTTTAGTAAACATTGATAATATGTCAATTCTTGATCCCAAATCCCAGAGTCCGAAAAGCTTCATTTATTTAACTTTTTTGGGTAATAAAACCGGTGTTTTATCAAATATATATGCAATAGGAGATAAAAAAATCTATGTGCAAGGTGTTGTAAATAACTCTAAAAAGCCTGATCTTGATTTAAAAGTAAAAACAGATGATATTAATATTGCTGATATTTATAAAAAAATTAAACTTTTTGTTGACTGTTCAAAATATAAAAATATTGATTCTGTTAATGGTTTGATGACGGCTGATTTCAGTGTTAAAGGGAATCTGAATAAATTAAAATCCTCGGGTTACATGAATATTAAGAACGCATCAATAAAATCCGGCAATATAAGCGTAATTAATATAAATTCTGATGTAGATTTTTCAAATAATGTTATCTCTATACTAAACGCAACTGGGTATGTAAACTCTGCTCCTATATCTTTAAAAGGTAAAATTAATAAAGAATTAGATTTGCATTTGAACATGGATAATGTTGAGCTAAAACACTTATTGCCGGATAAATATGGTATAAAACAAGGTGTTATTGTACTTAATTCCTCTTTATACGGAAATGTCGACAATATATCTCACAAAGAAGTTATAAATGTTAAAAATTTAAAAATAGTTAAAGATAATTATAATATATCATTTGATTCACTTAATTTTGATTCTCATAAAGAAAATACAGCATATATTTCAAATGTTAAAATAAATCCTAAAAATACAGAAAATATTAAATTGCCGTTATTAAAATTAATAATAGATGAAAAAAAATTAAAAATACCTGATACTAATATATTTATGCCAAACTCAAAAATACAAGCAAAAGCAGAAATTTTTGACTATGATAAAAATAATTTTACATTTACTTCTACGTTAGATGGCTTTATAAATTCAAAAGATTTGTGTGGTATTACAAAAGAGTCAGCCGTTTACCCTGTTAAAATTAATATAAACGGTAATAAAGACATACAAAACATTGAAGGCCAGATTCATATAATAAATGCTTTATTTATTGATGAGCCTGCGATATTAAACCTTGCGGCTAAATTTGACAATAATGTTCTTAAAATTGATGATTTGAGTATAACTCCGTTTAACGGCAAATTCTCTAATAATTTTAAAGGGAATTTAAAAGGTATTAAAAAAATTATCATATCAGGTAACATTGAAAACATTAAAGAGCCGGTATTTAAAAATATAAGAATATTTATTCCTCAGCAGATTAATTTGAATATTGCTGATATAATTGCTCAGGTTAAGTGTGATTTATTTATTAATGGTACTTTGAAAAAACCTGAAATAGTAGGTCAACTATCCGCTCAGAACTTAATTGTACAGTATATGCAGTTAGTGGCAAATAATTTAAGTATAGATTTTAATAAAAATATTGCCGTTTTAAATGTTCCTGTTTTAAAAATAGCAGATACATCATTAGGACTTAATGCAGTATCTAACATCGATTTTAATGATGGTTTAATATTTAAAAATGCAAATATTAAATCCAAATATTTTAATACTGACATGCTTTTAATGTATAAAGATAAGCTTCTGTCTCAAATTCCGATAACAGTGCAGAGTGGCAAGTTTTATGCGGAAAGGATTGGTGCGACATTATATAATTCTCCAATTAGTATGACAGCGTTTAATTCTAATTTTATGCTTAAAAACAATATTGTTAGTTTAGATGGAATTACTTCGGAGATGTATAATGGAAATTTTGCCGGTAATATTCAGTTTAATCTTAAAGATGAAAATTATACTGCAAATATACAAGGTCGTAACGTAAGTGCTTCTCCAATTTTCGACATAATTGCCATAAACAAAGATACAGTGAGCGGCAGTATGGATTTTGATGCGTCAATAAGCGGTAACCTCTCTTCAAAAAGTTCATTGAATGGCGGAATAAAATTTATAGTACACAATGGGCATATGGGAACATTAGGAAAGCTTGAACATTTATTGTATGCTCAAAACGTTATTGCAGACAGCATGCTGCGTACTTCATTAAGTGTGGTAACAAAAGCAATAACATTAAAAGATACCGGATTATTCAAATATCTGAGAGGCGATATTACAATGAAAAACGGGGTCGCAAATATTAATATGCTGCAATCACAAGGACCATTGATGTCACTATTTATAAAGGGGCAATACTATCCGGTTACGGATTACGCAAAATTAACTATATTGGGCAGAATCTCTGACGAGATTGTCAGTGGTTTAGGTGCATTTGGAGAATTCTCATTTAATAAACTGATGATAATGCTGACGGGAGAAGAAAATAAACTTAATATAAAGGTTGATGATATTGATAAACTGCCACAGTTGCCTCAACGTAATACAAAAGAGTTCAGAACAATAATTAACGGAATTATGGAAAAACCGAGTTCTGTTGTTCAATTTAACTGGATTTCATATACACAAAAATCATTAAAACAGCATGAGGTTCCTCAAACTAATGAAAAAGTCCCAAGTTTTATTGAATCTTTACCATATTAATTTGTAATTTACTCTAAAATTCGTTATAATAAAAGTTATGGAACTAATACAAACCGGACAGAAATTAAGTATAAATATAGAAAAAAACAATACGCTGGTAGAAATGCTCTGTACTATTAATAAAGTTTATGATGACAGGATAGAAGTAGAGCTTCCTCAGTATTTTATGCGTTATGTTGAATGCCTTGATGTCGGTAAGCATTTAACGATAAAAGTGTTTTCAAAAATGGGAACAATTGATTTTAATACGGTTGTTATTTCTTCTCCGCTTGAGGATGTTTTTTGCATTGAGCTTGATTATAATGCGATGAAATTTACTCCGGAGGAGGAAATTCCCAAAATTGAAGCAGTCGAAAAACTTTTGATAAAAAGAAAGGAAGAAGAATTTACTATACAAACAACAGAAATTACAACAGAAGAAATTGTTTGTGTATGTGACAGATTGTTGGAACTCAATGAAAATTTCGATTGTGAATTAATTTTACCGGCAGATTATGGTAAAATAGTTTTTAAAGCAAGTGTAATTAAAAAAGATGTTGTGTACGATAATGAATATACACTATCTTGCTATGGTATGGATGAAAATTCCAGACAGACATTGTTGTATTACATGTATATGTATGCTCAAAAATATGATCAACAGGTATGATAATGAAGAGAATGGTAGAAGAAGAAAACAATCATAATAGTATTAAAAAAAATAACAAAATGTTTGTGCAAATTGAAAGATGTAAATTGGATTTGCAGAAAGATCCGACAAATCCTGCTTTGCATGTAAGAATGGGGGATTTATATTTAAAATGGCACTTGGATATATATAATTCCGGACAATACATTGATGAAGCAATTACTGAATATCAATTTGCGATGGAATCGTTATTAGATTCTCCGGAAATATTTTATAAATTAGGTCTTGCTTTTTATCATAAAGGTGACTTGGATAGAGCTTTAAATTATTTTACAACTGCTCTAGAAAAAAGGAATAAGTATTATAATGCGTATTATATGCTTGCAGAGACATTTGTTAAAAAAGCTCATTTTACTGATGCTATTGATGCTGCGCAAGCTGCAATAGAATGTTCTAAATTTGGTTCTTCAAGTGCTCATTATTTGTTGTACAAGTTGTATGAAGCATTATCATATAGAAATGCTAAATCAAAGCTTAAGGCATTTTTTGAAAGGTTGATGTCAATTATTTTAATTCCGTTTGATTCTATGGCAATTAATAATATAACTACAAATCTTTCATATCTTAAATTTTTGCCGGTATTTTTAAAGGGTTTTTATGCTATACAAGCAAAGAACTATAATATGGCTATAGATGTATATAAATCCGCAATTGAAATTGCTCCGGGATTTGCACCGCTATATTGCGTTCTTGGTGATATCTATTTATCTACAGGCTATTTTGAAGATGCTATAACTGAATATAAAATGGCTATATGGTTGGATTCTTTCAACATTGCGGCAAATAGACATCTTTGCAGAGCATATGAAGAACAAGGAGATTATAATCAGGCTATTGATATATATAATAAATTGATAGCTATGGCGCCTAACATTCCTGATTTATACTCAAATTTAGCAAATATTTATTATATAAAAGGCGAATTTGATTTGGCAATATCTAATTATCAAACCGCAATAACGCTGAATCCAAATCCTTCTTGGACCAGTATTATTGCGCAAACAATGGGTTTTGTATATCAAGAAAATAAATCTGATCCTGATGCCGCAATTTCGGCATATCAGACAGCTTATGTGCTTACTCCCGAGGACATTGATATTTATGTTAATCTCGGAAGTGCTTTTTATGATAAAGAAGATTATGATAATGCTCTTCAAATTTACCGTCAAGCTCTTGAATTTGAACCGCATAATGCAAAAATACATTGTAATTTAGGGTTTTTGTATTGGGGCAAAGGTGATACCGAAGAAGCAATGAAGTCCTATGAGCTTGCTATTAAATATAATGATACATATGATATAGCATATAATAATCTTGGTGTAATATATCTTGATGATTTAGGCAGGGTTAAAAAATCAATAGAATTGTTCAGAAAGGCTGTCGAAACTAATCCGAATTACGCTTTGGCTCATTTTAATCTGGCACGGGCAATATCTATTGCCGGTGATAAAGTTGAGGCAGCTAAATTGTATCAAATGGCGCAGGATATTAATAAAATTACACAAGAAATTGATCCGAAAGATATAGCTGACAAAATTAGTGAATTATTTGAATCATAAATTTGCGTTTCAAAGTATTTTGTCATATATTAATGAAACAGTATGAACGAAGATAATGATTTGGGATTTTCCCATTTAATAGAAAAAGAAATTAATTCAGAAGATAAATTATTAAAGCCGGATTTTAATCAGAAAACCGGCAGAGAGTTTCTTGCATTTTATTTGCAGTCAAAATTTAAACAAGTTTTAGCGTATGATAATAAAGCTTCTCAGCCGATTTTTACTGAAATAAAACATGATTTTATACAAAAATTTACAAAGCGCTTAGTTCAATTTCCAAAGAAACGTATAATGATAGGTATATCCGGTGAATCTGCATCAGGAAAATCAACAATATGCAGTGAAATAAAGCGAGTAATAGAAAAATTTGACATGCCGGTTACTATTCTGTCAACAGATAACTATTTTAATGATATTTCTGAGCTCATCGCAAAATTTGGAAGCTTTGATAAATTAAGAGATAATGGATATGATGTTGATTCTCCAAATAGTTTTCAGCTTGATATATTAAAATCTGATTTAGAAAAAATATCTCAAGGAATTGATATTTATACTCCGGAATATCTTCTTAACGGTACTGGTGTATCAGTTCCTCATGCGAAATTCGTACCTTCAAAAAAAATAGTTGTTGTTGAAGGTATGGCTTCTATGTATGGCGATAATAAAGATATTTATGACGTAAAAATATATGTAGAAACAGATTTAGATATTAGAAAAGAACGTTTTCTTAAACGTGCATGCTCCGAACGTAATCAAGACCTCATCAATGCAAACAGACATTGGGATTATATTCAGATTGCAGGTGAAAAATATGTAAAACCCCACAGAGCCGATGCAGATATTGTTTTAAACGGAGATTCAGATTTAGTTTATTTTTCAAGAATCTTAGAATATTTTTATACAATAACAAACAATTTTGACGATTAGCTAAATTTTATAAATTTTTCAATTTAAGCAAACGATTAAGCATTTTTTCTGTAGTTCCTATACCTGTTAAAAGCAATACAGATTTTTCGTTAGAACGTTCATCTTCAATATTATATTTGCTATAAAGCTTTTCTGACAGTTCAGAACCGCTTATTCCTGATTTTTTTATTAGAATTTTTGTCGGATCATCACCATAGAATTCCAGATTATTTAATTGTTCTTTTATACTTATAATTTTATTAATTAGTCTATCAATAGTGTCTTTGGCTTTTTGTGAATTCAGATATTTAATATTCGCTTCAATTGTTGCTAGCATAGGATATGAAGGCGAGGTAGTATTAATTAATTCCAAAGCTTTTGACGGCGATAAGTCCGAATTACAATGAAGAAGTGCAGTCGGATTAATGCCTCCGGCAGTCTTATGCAGTGATTGTACCGTGTAATCAGCATATTCTATAGCGCTTTGCGGTAGTTTATTTGAAAAAGGATATAATGCTCCGTGTGCCTCATCTGCAATTAATTTTGTGTTATTTTCTTTGCAAATTTGAGAAATTGTTTTTATATCAGCAGCTATACCTTCATAAGTTGGTGAAGTAATAATAATTGCTTTAGGTTTATGTAATTTTAAAAGCTTCTCCACTTGTTCGGCGGTAATTGGTTCATAAATTCCCCAATCATTATTATATTCCTGTTCATATTCAATTATATTTGCACCGGCAAGGATACCTGCATTTTTGTGACACTTGTGTGATTTATTCCAAATTAACAGCTTATCATTTTGGGTACAGCAAGTTAATACGGAGGCTATAACACCGCTTGTAGAACCATTTGTAAGAAAGTGAGTTGATTTTGTATTGTAAATTGAAGCTGCATATTTTTCGGCAGAGTTTAGAGCTTCAACCGGCTCAAATGCATCAACCTCTGAAATGTCATTTTTATACCATTGGTAAAATTTATGCATTATGCATGTATTTCCGTTATGACTTGGAGTTGTAAATAGTGTTTTTTTATTTTTATTTTTTAAAGTAGTTACTATGCTCATAAAAATATCATATCAAAAATATAAATTATTGATTAAGTGTAAATATAACCATTATAAAATTATTCTAAAGAGTTATTATTAAAGGGTTGTAATAATATTAAGTGTATGTTATAATGTTAGTGGAATATAATATAGTTTATTTCCCCACTCAAAAATATGATTTTACATCTAGCCGATGGCAATATGGGTTCTGCACATTAAAATTGAGATATAAAAAGAAGTTATATAAGCAAATTTTTTATTAAATTTGCAAAAGTAATTATCATATAAGATAGTTACAAAATCAGAGTGTTAACTAGCCCCACACCACTCTTTAAAAAAAAAGGTATCCGTTAATAAACCCAAAGGTAAACAGAAATGGATACGCTAATCTTAGAAAGACCCCAAGCAGAAAAAACGGCTGCAAGCGCTGCAGGTGTAGCTATTGCCATTTGTTTATTATTATTTCAGAATCCCGGAATATTTGCTAATGATGTTGGCGGGCTTACAGGCTTTTCACCTGTAATTAATAATATTCAAGAAAAAATTTTTTCCCAAGAAGAATTATTTAATCAAGAGATTATATCCAAATATAAAAATTTGAATGTTATCAACGTTGATAAGGGAGTGAAGCATATTAAAATGACAAAATATTATGGTGGGAAGCCCGTAAGAATAAATGTTATTGAAGTTTCACAAAACATCAATGACGAACTTATAATTGAACCTGCTATAGCGTCTGATAAACTTGCTTCACGGAATAAAATATCAAATATTGCAAGCAGAGAAAATGCAATAGTAGCGATTAACGGCGGATATTTTAAGCCGCAAACCGGTACACCGCTCGGAACATTGATGATTAATAAAAAAATGTACACCGGTCCTATATATGAAAGAGTTGCTATCGGATTTTTTGATGACGGTTATGCTATGTCAAGATTGCAATTAGATGCTAAAGTTAATACAGGTAAGGGTGAATTAAAAATTGATAATATCAATCAGCCAAGAATGCTCTCTACACATGTGATTGTTTATACCGGTGATTGGGGAAAAGTTGCTCCGCAAACACCTAAATACGGTATTCAAGCTGTAATTAAAGATAACAAACTTATAAGAACTTCATATTTGCCTTGTGAAATACCTCAAGACGGATATGTAATTGTAGGTCCGGAATCAAAAATAAGACCATTTTTGTCATCTTCTAAATTTAGACTTAATATTAATACTTCTCCAAACTGGAATGGTGTGAACCATATTTTAAGCGGCGGTCCTTATCTTGTTAAAGACGGAGATATTTTTGTTGATATGACTGATGAAAAATTGGGTGCTATAGGTGGCAGAAATCCACGTACAGCTATAGGATATACTGAAAATAATCATTTGATTCTTTTAACAGCCGATGGTCGAGAGGGTGCTTCTATCGGATTAACATTATTTGAGCTTGCATCAATTATGAAGCAGTTAGGTTGTGTGAATGCTATGAATCTTGACGGGGGTGGCTCAACTGTAATGTATGTTAATGGGGAAGTTGTAAATAAACCTGCTGTACAAGGCGGTATTCCTCTTTCTCATACATTGGTTATTCGAAAAGACTATAAGATATCAAAAATTTAATTCTATAAATACTATACACTACACCGCAAATCTGCCCGCTCTTATTCTTAGAGCGGGTTTGAGTTATTAAAGGACTTTAGATATTTGTTCTGCGATTATATGAGGGTTATGTTTTGATAATATATCTTTAAATTTACCGTCTGTTAGTACCTGTTCTCCTATTTGTTCAAAAATGAAATTTATATTATTTATTGATTTTCCCTTTTTTAATATATCGACTAAAATTGTTCTGAACTCAATAATTGACAGAGAATTTGTTAAATTCCAAATTAAACGATTATTTTTCTTTTGAACTGTATCTATGTATTTTTCTGTAATTTCAATAGTAAACAACAAATCCAGAGAATTATATATATTACTTTTAAAAATATCATAAAATTCTTCTCGGATTCCGTCTTTATTTGGGATTAAATATCCATTTTCTGTTTTTTTATTTTTTATAAATATTATAAATTCATTTTCTTGTATCCAATTATTTTCAATAATTTTTACAGGTGAAAGTATAAAACCGCATTCTTCTTTTATTTCATTTCGTATTAATTTTATTATTTCTTGAATATAACAAATATAAGGTGTTAGGTCTTCTCCGACATTAATTACTATTGTTTCACTGTTTAATGTGTCATACAAGTTATCAATTGCATCATAAATCGATAATGTTTTTTCTTGTTTATATTTAAAATTAAATAAATTTTTTATCCTCTTCAACATATTTTTTTATTAACAAATTTTGAAAGGATGTCAAGTATATATGCATGTAAATAATTTACATTAAGTTTGTTAAAATATTTTTTCTTCTTTACAAAAATACCTTTTTTTGTGCTACAATACTTATATATGATTGAATAGAAGGGATATTTAATCGTAAACTTAAGAACTATATAGCTTGAGCAGGTTTGTTCAAGATTAAGGATATGTGAGGGGGATAAATGACGCAAAGTAGTTATGATGCTAGCAATATACGTGTATTAGAAGGTCTGGAAGCTGTAAGATTGCGTCCGGGCATGTACATTGGTTCAACTTCTCAGAGAGGGTTGCATCATTGTATATATGAAATAGTTGATAATTCGATTGATGAGTCTTTAGCCGGATATTGTACAGAAATACACGTTACTATAAATAAAGATAACAGCGTAACAGTTGAAGATAATGGGCGTGGTATTCCTGTGGATATAAAGCCTGATTCAGGTAAATCTGCATTAGAGATCGTGCATACTGTATTGCATGCCGGCGGTAAATTTGGTGACGGAGGTTATAAGGTATCCGGCGGACTTCACGGCGTTGGTGCTTCAGTTGTAAATGCCCTTTCAGAAAAAATGGTTGTGGAAGTATCCCGTGACGGTTATGTGTGGAAACAGTCATATTTAAGAGGGGAACCGGCATCTCCAGTTGAGAAGACAGTTCCTACAACAAAAACAGGTACTAAATCAACTTTCTGGCTGGATCCTGAAATTTTCACCGAAACAACAGATATTGATGTTGACGTTGTTGCAACAAGACTTCGTGAAATGGCTTTCTTAAATAAAGGGCTA
>Ga0247611_10011387_pt1 | contig 10276 bp, 9 predicted proteins | sample 177DNAGHGhighgp2_FD_192422 | JGI IMG/M metagenome (GOLD analysis project Ga0247611, IMG submission 192422) | Sheep rumen microbial communities from Palmerston North, Manawatu-Wanganui, New Zealand - 1770 DNA GHGhigh gp2 | ecosystem: Host-associated > Mammals > Digestive system > Stomach > Rumen ... | reverse complement strand
CCGCAGAACGGGTCCATGAAAGGAAGATCCAGCCGCCAGCGGCTGATCATTATCAGGCCCGCCGCGAGAGTCTCCTTTATCGGCGACTTTCCGACCTCCTGCCGGTATCCGCGCCTGTTAAGACCGTGCCCGGACGTGTCGACGGTTACGGTCGCTTCATCGTCGAGGAAAGCGATTTCCACCATGTGGCGCGCGCCAGTTTCGGGAAGAGTTTCAACGCCGTAAGCGCTCCTTAGGCGCTCCACGATCGCTTTTTTTGAAATAGACTGAATGTCGCGGAGGCTGTAAAGCTTCGACTTTACGGACCTTGCGTTCACAATGAACGACGAGTCGCTGTCAAGGAGTTCTTCCCACGGGATCGCCTTGACGCCACGGAAGAGATCCTCGAAGGTTAGCGCCTTAAATTTACCCATATTTAGCAAAATTCTGTCAGCCGTTCTAAGCCACAGATTCGCTTTGGCAACAGTCCTGATGTCGCCCCTGAAGTATGTTCTCCCGTTTGCGGTGGTATGCTCGGTGCAGCCCAGCCGGTCGAGTTCCCTGTTGAGAACCGCCTCAAGGCCGAACGTTGTCGTCGCAATCAGATCGTACTCTTTCAAAACAAACCTCTTTCCGGCCGGTCGGTCAGCCTTTAACCCTCTCGCAAATATCGAGCATCTCCGGCAAAAACGCCCTGTACTCCCGTTCACCGAAAACGCGCCACGCACCGGCGGCGTCCGGCACGCTCTCGAAAACAAGCTCGACGTCCTTCACGGGATGCTTCACCGCTGCCACCGCGGACCAGAGCCCCAGAAAAGGCTCTCCGTCACCGGTTTTGATCTCATGTGCGCCGTACTTTTTGTCCCCCGCAAGCGGCTTCCCGCGGAGCGCCAGCTGCGCGCGGATCTGATGCGTTCTCCCCGTGACCGGCACCGCCGCAACGAGAGAATAACCGTCCCTGACCGCGAGAGTCTGAGCATAAAGCACGCACTCTTTTCCGTCGGCATCTCTTTCGACGATGTTGTTCTTTTCGTCTTTTTTCAGGAAATCTCTCAGAAAAACGCCTGCGGGCGCATCAAAAGCACCCTCCGCAAGCGCAAAATAGCACTTTTTGAAACGTTTTTCGCGCATTTCCGCCGAGAGCCTCATGGCCCCCTTCGACGTTTTCGCGAAAATCATCGTGCCGCCCGTATTCCTGTCGAGTCTGTGAACGAGGCCCAGATATGCCGCGCCGGGTTTGTTTTTCCTGACGGCAATATCGTTTTTCAGCAGAGTCAGAAGATCCGCGTCTCCGCCCGCGTCGCTCTGCGACAGAACGCCCGCAGGCTTCACAACGGCAAGAACGTGGTTGTCCTCGTAAATAACCTTCACGGGGCCGTTTGAGTATGTAATTTCCCGGTATATTTCTCTTTCCATTTCTGCCCCGTTCGCGGTCCGGACCGTTCCGCGTTCGTTTTCACTTTTCCGCCTGCCACCTCGCGGTCGATCCGCACGGAAGCAGCAGTTCGCTTTTCGAGCATGTCAGGCACAGGTCGCCGGCCGTGACCGTTCCGCCGCGGCGCGATTTTATCAGAACGTTGAGCATGTTTTCCGTCACAACAGGCGAAAATCCCGTCGTGTATGAGTTCAAAATGAAAAACAGCGCCCTTTCGGAAAGCAGTCCCGCGCACTCTTCAATGAACCCGTAAATGTTGTCCTCGAGCTTCCAGACCTCTCCGTTCGGTCCGCGGCCGTAAGAAGGCGGATCCATAATGATCCCCTCGTATGTGTTGCCGCGCCGTCTCTCGCGCGCCACAAACTTGAAAGCGTCGTCGACAAGGTACCGCACCTCGGCCTTCGTCAGCCCGCTCAGCTCAACGTTTTCCCTCGCGCGCGTTACCATCCCCTTGGAGGCGTCGACGTGGCACACCTTGGCTCCCGCCGCTGCGCACGCGACCGTTGCCGCGCCTGTATACCCGAAAAGGTTGAGCACCCTGACGGTTTCTCCGCCACGGACTCTCTCTTCGATCAGCTTCGCAGTGTAATCCCAGTTCGCCGCCTGCTCCGGGAACAGTCCCGTGTGCTTAAACCCTGTCGGTTCAACGTAAAAACGCAGATTCCCCCTCGAAATCGTCCACTTCTGCGGCAGATTCCTCAGATACTCCCACGAGCCGCCGCCGCTGCTTGAACGGTGATAGACCGCGGCGGCGCGTTTCCACTCCACCGGGCACTGTTTTTTCCAGACCGCCTGCGGATCCGGCCGCGCCAGCACAACGTCGCCCCAGCGCTCCAGCTTCATTCCGTCGCCGCAGTCAATCAATTCAAAATCATTCCAGTTTTCGGATATAATCTTCATAAACGAAACTCCGATTCCGTCCCGTGCTTCGTCCGCAACCGGCCAAAACACGCTTGTAAAATCTCAAAAAGCGGCGGAAACCGTTCTCTCTGGTGCGTTTTTGCCAAACCAGACTCGATTTTCGCCGCCTCATCTATGCCTCACCGTCCGCAAACTACGCGGCGCCGGGCATTTTCAGTATAACACTTACCGTTTCCGCAAGACGACCGATCAATCGGTAATGACGGAAACCTGCTTTTTGTCCTTGCCCAAACGTGTGAAAGAAACCTTGCCGTCCTTAAGCGCATAAAGGGTGTAGTCGCTTCCGCAACCGACATTCGCGCCGGGATGGATCTTTGTGCCTCTCTGTCTCACGAGGATGTTGCCTGCGAGAACAAACTGACCGTCTGCTCTCTTCGCACCGAGACGCTTCGATTCGGAATCTCTGCCGTTCTTTGTGCTTCCGAGACCTTTCTTATGAGCGAACAATTGCAAATTAAACTTAATCATTTAACCGCACCTCCAATTCGTTAACAACCAAATACCGTTTTCCGGCATTTTCACGTATCTGTCGAAGTCCCAAAATCATTGCGTCGAAAACAGGAATCAGTTTTTGTCTGTCCGCCTCGCTCAGTTCCGGACATTCCCACACGAGGAAGCCGTCTGCGTCTTTATAACGGACCTTTTCCGGTAAGCCTTCGGGATTGTAAACCGACTCGGCGTAGCCCACCGCAGTGAACAGAACCGCCGTAACGGCCGAGCAGACTATATCGCGTCCCGCTCTCGCATATCCCGCATGACCCCTGGCTTCGAAGCGCTCCACAAGTCCATCAGGAGCCCTTTGAAATCTGACCTCAACCATAAGTCACAATCAAGCGTTAATAGCTTCGATAACAACCTTTGTGTAAGGCTGTCTGTGGCCCTGCCTTTTGCGGTAGCCCTTCTTCGCTTTATGCTTAATGATTCTGATCTTTTTGCCTTTGCCCTGCTTCACGATTTTGCCCGTAACCGTAGCACCCTCGATGTAAGGAGCGCCGAAAGCCTTCGCCTCGTCGTCAGCAACCGCAAGCACCTGATCAAAAGTAACGACATCGTCAGCTTCGCCCTCGAGTTTCTCGATGAAAATCTCGTCGCCTGCCTGAACTCTGTACTGCTTGCCGCCCGTAAGAATAACAGCATATTTTTCCATTGAATACACCTCCCGTAATAGTTGTCTGAAATATCAGCCTTCAGGTCACGCCTTCACGCACCGCCAATGGAGAGCGGCGCTCGCATAAGGCACGGAATTACCGGAATTCCGATTTAGGAGCCTCGCCAGAGCGGATCGCAGTAGAGTATAGCACTTTTCGAGAGGCCTTGTCAACAATTATTTAAAGGAAAAACGGAAAAATCGCTGCGAAAACTCAACTTTTTCTGCCAAAAATAGAGAAATAAAAGGCGCCGGGCGGGAACCGTCTCCGATTCGCCCGGCGCAGCCCTCCAAAAACCGTGGAGTCTGTTATTTTGTTTCGTCCGAAGCAAGCGGCTCCTCGACTTTGAGTTTTTCGAGAATGATCCTCTCGCCTTCCATCGAAATCGCGACCTTGCTCTTCGCGGAGATTCCCGCCCGTTCGAGGTACGCCTCGGGGATGAAAACTCTGTGGCGGCCGTCGATGAACGCGAACTCGGTGTGCGATCCGGAGTCGTGGCCCGCGGTCGCGTTGAGCATCTCTTCGCTGCTGTGGGACATCTCTTTTGTCCGGATAAACTCGGTTCCGATTCGGCCGTCGCTTATCGTCACAACGCGCGGAACCATGTGAGACAGCTGCCTGTCGTGCGTAACGACGATGACGGTTACGCCGAGTTCCTTGTTGAGACGCGTGAACAGGTCCATGATCTGGGCGGTCGTTTTCGTGTCGACCGCGCCGGTAGGCTCGTCCGCGAGCAGGATTGGAGGCTGGTTTGCGAGCGCGATTGCGATTGCGACACGCTGCTGTTCACCGCCTGAAAGCTCGAACATCTTGCTGTTCTTTCTGTCCGCGAGTCCGACCTCGTCAAGAAGCATCAGCGCGCGGTCCTCGTCGACCTTTCCCGCCAGCTGCATGACAAGTTTGATGTTGTCGATTGCAGAGAGGTAAGGGACCATGTTCCTGGCCGTGTTCTGCCACACGAAGCCGACAGTCTCGCGCATGTAACGGCTCATCTGTTTTGTGTCGAGCTTGAGCAGGTTGATGCCGTTGACGTAGATTCTGCCTGCCGTAGGTCTGTCGAGACCGCCGATCGCGTTGAGCAGCGTCGATTTTCCGGAGCCGGAGTTACCGATTATCGCGATGAACTCGCCTTTTTCGATCATAAGGTCGAGTCCCTGCAGCGCCATGACCTCGATCTCGCCGATCTTGTAGAGTTTGATCAGGTTCTCGCAGTAGACAATCGCGTTTTCGGGGGGCGTAAAGCCCTGCTGGTAGTCATCCTTGCCGTACGTCAGTTCAGCCAGACTTTTTATTTTCGCGCACATCGACAACCCTCCCGTCCTCAAGTGTATAAATTATATCGGCAACGCCCATGATATTTACGTCGTGCGTCGTCATTATTATCGTCAAGCCTTCTTCGTCAACGAGATTTCTGAACATTTTCACAACCTCGAACGACGTTCTGGTATCAAGCTCCGCCGTCGGCTCGTCCGCGAGCAGCAACTTCGGGGAATGCGCCAGCGCTCTTCCGATAGCAGTTCTGGCCTGTTCGCCGCCGGACATTTCCGCAGGCATATGGTTGCGGCGGTCCCTGATGCCCATTTTTTCGAGCCAGATGATCGAGCTTTTTCTCCTCTTTTCGGAGTGGATGCCCGCGATAGACAGCGCAAACTCGACGTTTTCGATTGCGCTCATGTTGGACATCAGCGCGGTGTTCTGGAAAACGATTCCCATGTTGGTGCGTCTCAGATTGTCGCGCCCGTTTTCGCTCATCTTGTCGTACGCCTTGCCCTCGAACGAAACCGTTCCGCTCGTAGGCATGTCGATCGCCGCAATCAGGTTGAGGAGCGTCGTTTTTCCGGAGCCGGATTTACCGCAGAGAATCACGAAGCTGCCGCGTTTGATGTCCATGGAAACGTCGTTCACCGCGACGATCTGCTGCTCTTTGCGCCGGAACTCTCTCGTGACGTGTGCGACGTAGACAAGCGTTTCGCCGATTCCCTCCGGAAGTTTCTTCTCCTCGCCGGAAGTTTCGTCCGCGTTGTCTTCTGCCGCTTCGCCGGCGGCGCCTTCCACTGCACCTTCCAAAGCCTCTTCCGGCGCCGCGCTTGCAACGTCGTTCACGGTTTCTTCCGCTGTCTGCAGCGCCTCATTCAGTTCGTTTTCGTTAAATTTTTCCGCCACAGCCATCACTCCTCTCCGATCTTGACCGCCTCGTTGATCTTCAGCTTGTTAATGAACATCGAGAGAACCACGATACCCGTAATAAGCATTGCGATAACGACCGCGTAAATCTTTAAGTTGTCGCCTCTGTTGAAGACGATCTCGAGCGGCAGAGCGCTTCCCGAGTATGCGATCTTCAGCAACGGTGTGTAGACCTTAACGGTGAGCGCGCCGATAAGAATTCCCATGAGCACCGAGACGCCTGTAGTCAGAATGTGCTCGATGATGAGCATTACCGTCAGCTTGCCCTTCGTGAGACCCATCGCCCTCAGGATACCGAACTGCAGCTTTCTGTTGCGGACGTTCATGATCCAGTAAATCAGGAAGCCGACGAACGAAACCGTCAGCGTCGACACGAAGCCGATCGAGTAGGAACCGTTGAGGCCGCGCAGCATCGAGTCGCTCTTCGCGTTCTCCATGATGTCGGGTCTGTAGAGCAGAATCTCCGAGCTGTCCTCGACAAGGCCGGATTCAAGAGCCTGGTCGACGAACTTTTCGTAACCCTTGTGCGCGCTGTCCTTGAGCGCGAGGTAGAGGTCGAATTCGGTGGTGCTGCGGACCGAGTAGAGATACTCGAAGTTCATAATGATGTATCTCTTTCCGGTGTAGTAAGAGCCGACGACCTCGCCCTTGTCGTTTTTTTGCTCGACTTCATGCGCTGAGCCGTCGCCCATTGTCGGCCAGTAGTCGATGATCGCGGCCACGAAGCACGCCATCGGACGCCAGTATTCGCCGGGATACTGGTTGCTCGAGTTGATTTCAAGCGTTATCGTATCGCCGACCTTGACGCCGACCTCCTGCGCTGCCGCGGAGGAAATAATTACCGACATCGGGGAAAGCTCCATTACGTTGAGCAATTCGTTGAAGCTGATTCCGTTCAGCGACTTACCGCACCAGCCGATCTTGCCGTACTCGTACGGGTCGATCGCCATGAGCGAAAAGTCGAAGTGCGGTCTTCCGTCCTCGTCGAACGCGTAAACGTCGTCGCAGTGGAGAACTCTCGAAACGGATTCAACGTATTCGTTCTGAGCGTATTTTTCGACCGGGAACGGGCGGTACGATTCGGGAACCGCGACTCTCGTTCCGTCCTCCTTGTAGATATATGGGGAATACTCCGAAAAATCGGGGTGGATTATCGCGTCCGCGCCGTACGAGAACTTGACCGTATTTTCGACGTTGCTGTTGATGATTCGCGCCGAAGCGGAGCTGTAAATGCCGACGCTGATGGTCATAACGAGGAAGAGCATCAGGAAGCGGTAGTCGTTTCCGCCTCTCGAAACCTGAACGAACGCCGAATAACCGGACGGCGGCAGGACCCTCTTCGTGAGCTTGAAGATCAGCGCGACAATGAACGGGTAGATTCTGAGGAAGAACAGGCCGCAGCCGAGAATGAACAGCGACGAGATCACGTAAACGATCGGGTCGACCGTGCCGTCCACGTTGAAGCCGTTCGTGCGCTTGTAGATGAAGAACAGGCCGATCGACACGGCAAGAAGAATAAGGTCTATGCAGCTCTTTTCCCACCATGTGAGCTTGCTCTTTCTCGCCCGCGACTGCTTCAGGTTGACGATCGTTCCGCGTGTCGCGTGGAGCGCGGGAATGAGGATCAGCGCCGAGAAGAACAGGCAGGCGATTATCGCGTAGAGGTAGGCACCTCCGCTGAGTTTGATAGGCATGACCTCGCGCGCCTTGAATTCGAGGAATCCGCTCGCGTTTCCGACCGTTTTGGCGAGAACGAAGCCGAGCAGCGGGCCGAACACGATCGCGAAGGCCGAAATAAAGAGGCTCTCGATTACGTAGCGCAGGAAAATCTGGGACGTTTTCGCGCCGCGGCTCTTGAACGTCGAAATCTCGTTGCGGTCCTCTTCGATGATCATCCTGGTGACCATTATCATGTAAAACGCGAGCATCGCGATGACGGGCACGTTGAGTACCCAGAGCGACATCTGCATCTGCGTGGTCTTTTTGAGGTAGGCGTTGATCAGGCGGACCGAATTGAGGTTGAGCGTTCCGCGGCCGGTGCCGAGGTCCTTCATGTACCCGTAGAGTTTCTGGTAGTAAACGATAAACGTCGACAGGTTGTCGATGCCCGCCTTCGAAAAGTCGAGGTTGGCGTAAATGTTCGCGCCTGTGAGCATTTCTCCGCGGGAACCCGTGAAAAACGCCTCCTTGAACGAGAGCAGCGAGCAGAAAAGGTTCTCGTCAAACAGCTTTTCGTTGTTGTACCAGAACGGCGACGTCTCGTCGATGATTTCGAACGTACCGACCGGTCTCACGCTAACGTCCATTCCGTCGTGCGAGAGCGTGTACACCTCCCCGAGCTTCAATCCCGGATTCCTGTCAAACTCGGAACGCTCCAGAATCACCTCGACAACGCCCTCGGACGTGGCGTCGGCAAACATGCGTCCCTCGATAATCATTATGTTGTCTTCCAGCCCCGAAAGCGTGCTGACCGTCCAGTTCGTTGAGAAGTTGAACGTTTTGTCGTTTCTTTCAGGCTGCAGGTTTCCGACGTAAAACTGCGAATACGAGTTCTTTACGCCTACGGACGTGCCCTTGAGTCCGTCGAAAACGCGGCTCTCCATTTCAAGAAGTTTGTTTCCTCTCGAGGAACCGAACATCTGAATCGGCACTTTTCCCGTAAAATACATCTGGCCTGCCGGTTTCTTGTTGTCGCGTTCGTACGCTTTCATCTCAGTCGAAAGCATCTGCCGCAGCGTTCCCATCGTGTACATAGGAATGCACGCCAGAACGCTCGTGATGAGCAGCGAACCGATGATCAGGCAGACAAACATCCAGATGTTGTTCTTTATTTTGCTTAAAACCGACTTAATCATAAGCTCTTTCCGTCTTTACTGATTACCGCAGGGCCTTCCCGCCTATTTTCCGGAAATTTTCCGGGAAATATCCCGAAGGTCCGAAACCGCCGCAAGGAGGGAATTATCCGCAAGCGGCCGCCCCGCGGTCAATAGTCACATTTTCGCCCTTTTAATACTGGACTATCTGCTGGCCGAGTTCGAGTCCCGACTTGATTTCCACGAACGAATCGTCCGAGATGCCGACTTCGACGTAGCACTCACGCCTCAGCCCCTGAGAGTCGAGCACGTAAACGAAGTTCCTGCCCTCAAACGAATAAAGCGCCGAAACAGGAATTTTAAGGCAGTTGAGCGCCTTTTCCTCTTCGACAAAGGTAACCGTCAGCCTGTCGCCCACCTTAATGTCCTCCGGAACGCCCGAAAGATCGATAAAGTACGAAATCGACTGTCCGTCCGTTCCCGCCGCCTGCGACGAGCCTATAATTTTCGCCTCAAAAGGAGTTTTGTCCACGGAAGCGCCGGATCTCGTCAGCGAAACCGTCGAGTGGATGCCCATCGTGTACTTGGCGGCAGTGCTTGCTTCAACGGTCATAATGCCCTGCGCGTCGTCCATCGACTCCGGATCGACGACAACCATGCACTCGCCCGGCGTTACCTGTGCGTTGGGGTCCCTTCCGATCGTAAATCTCGTGTTGATATACCGGACAGTCCCGTCGATCTCTGTTTTGAGTTCCGCCGAGTCCACGACCTGCTGCAGTGAATCGCGTTCGTACTGAAGCGCCTTTCTCGTCAACGAGTTCAGTCCGCCCGCTTCAAGCCTTGCGTCGATCTCGGCGATCCGCGCCGTTTCCTGGGCCGTGTTGAGTCTGCAAAGCACGTCGCCTTTCGTCACCTTCTGGCCGCTTCTGACGATCATCTGGTCAAGACTCGCGCCGCTCACATTGTAAGAGTACTTGACGGCGCCGAAGGATGTGACCGTGCACATACCGGAAAACTCCTTCGTAATATCGCCCTCAATGACGCGGTACATCTTGTACTCGACTTTAATCGGCGTGCTCAGCGCGACTTCGTCGTCTTTGTCCCCGTAGTTGAACAGGGAGCAGCCGCCGACCAGCAGGCAAATCGCCGTGATCACGCTGCACGCAACAAGAAATTTCGATACCTTTTCGCGAATTCTCATACCTGTCTCCGTTTCAAATTTACCAAAAATGTATTTTCGATATCCGTAGCGCCTTCCGGAAATCCGGCCCGGCACTGCCGTCAGTTCATTTCGACCCTGTACTCGCCGCCGCTCCGCAGAAAATACAGAACGCACTCATCCGCGTCGTGTCCGGAAATGTCGCGAACGGCATCTCTGTAACACCTCAGCTGCAGCTTGTAAGAATTTATCAGCGGGATGCCTTCAGGCACTTTTCCGCTGTCCGTTTTAAAGTCAACAATGACCAGACGATCTCCGATTCTATAGTATAAATCAATAACGCCTTGAATTGCAATCTTCTTCTGCTCTTTTAAATTATTTTTTAAAGAAACTTCAACATTTCCGGCCCCGTTTTCCGCGTTATCCGCCTTCTCCTGCTCGCCTGCTTCCGCAAGAACCGCCTCAGCCTGCCTGCGGTATTTCCCGACGTCAGCGAAATACGTAAACGGCACCTCGCACCTGACGTTTGCGGCCCGGTACACCTCAGCGCCCCTGCCGGAAAGAATGAAGCCCGAAAGCATCCCGGCATCAGCGGAAAAGTACTCGCGGTCGTCGAGAACGCCTTCGTTGTAAAGCT
>Ga0247611_10011386_pt1 | contig 10276 bp, 8 predicted proteins | sample 177DNAGHGhighgp2_FD_192422 | JGI IMG/M metagenome (GOLD analysis project Ga0247611, IMG submission 192422) | Sheep rumen microbial communities from Palmerston North, Manawatu-Wanganui, New Zealand - 1770 DNA GHGhigh gp2 | ecosystem: Host-associated > Mammals > Digestive system > Stomach > Rumen ... | reverse complement strand
ACCGCTGAGTGTCACCACGACGGTACCGGCCGAGCCGTCGAAACCGCTGATCCACTCGCGGCCTTTCCAGTGGTCGGCCACATACTCACTCTGGTGCGGATCGGTGCTCGGGAAGATGAATGCGCCAAGCCGTTCGCGGCGCATCACCTCGCGCAGCGCCTCCAAACGCTCTCTCACGACAGTTGTATGCATAGACATCAGATATCCTCTTTATCAGATAGTTATTTCATCATTACTATTTCGCCATTACCAGATCGATTAAACCCTGGCCCCTTAATATGCAGCAACGCCCTGCTGTACGAATCCGCACAGAAGGGCGCTTAGGGATGCCTGTATCACCGCCATTGACACTGTTGACTTCGTTGCTTCCACAGATAATGGTCTCAGTCAGCATGTCTTCCACGGTCATGGTGGGTTTCCTGTATTCTTTTTTGCTCCTAATGCTTATTGATTTTCAATAATATTTGCGCGCGTACTTCCTTTGACGGTGCAAAGGTATATCTTTTTTCTGAATTATCCACATCTTTGTCTAAAAATCAACACAAAAAGGGGAAAATTGGTGAGTTAAAACCCTCAACTGCGCCAAACGGGAGACGTGAGTCGCAAATTGTCACACCGACTTTGCAAAGAAACAAGAATGACAAGAAATTCGGGGGGACAGCCTCGCTTTTTAATTTTTTCTAACTTATCTTTCGCAGGATAAGGCATCGGATATCAATCTTTTTCACTACCTTTGCGGCACGAAATCAAAATAAAACAACAAACGATTATGGCAACATTGACAAACGACAAACTGGTCATCGTCGGCGCAGCCGGCATGATTGGTTCAAACATGGCACAGTGCGCCCTGATGATGGGCCTGACAACCGAGCTCTGTCTCTATGATGTCTTCTCACCCGAAGGTGTGGCTGAGGAGATGCGTCAGAGCGGTTTTGACAACGTGAACATCGTGGCTACCACGAACGCCGAGGAAGCTTTCCACGGCGCCAAATACATCATCTCCAGCGGCGGTGCTCCCCGTAAGGCCGGTATGACCCGTGAGGACCTGCTGGCAGGCAACTGTAAGATTGCCGAGGAGCTGGGCCAGAACATCAAGAAGTACTGCCCTGACGTGAAACACGTCGTCATCATCTTCAATCCCGCCGACCTCACCGGTCTGGTGACCCTGCTGTACTCGGGTCTGAAACCCGGACAGGTGACCACGCTGGCCGGCCTGGACACCACCCGTCTGCAGAGTGCTCTCGCCAAGAAGTTCGGTGTCATGCAGAACGAGATCACCGGTTGCGCTACCTATGGTGGTCATGGTGAGCAGATGGCTGTTTTCGGCAGCCACGTGGAGATCAAGGGTCGCAAGCTGACTGACATCATCGGCACTGCTGAGTTCCCCGCCGAGGAGTGGGAGCAGATGAAGGTCGACGTCACCAAGGGTGGTGCCAAGATCATCGAGCTTCGCGGCCGTTCGTCGTTCCAGAGCCCCTCATACCTCAGCGTCGAGATGATTCGCGCCGCCATGGGCGGTGAGGCCTTCCGCTTCCCCGTCGGCACGTATGTGAAGACCGAGAAGTACGACCACATCATGATGGCCATGCAGACCACGATGACGGCCGAGGGTGCCAAGTTCGAGGTGCCTCAGGGCACACCCGAGGAGAACGCCAAGCTGGACCAGAGCTACGAGCACCTGTGCAAGATGCGCGACGAGCTGGTGACGCTGAACATCGTTCCTCCCATCTCAGAATGGAGCAAGATCAACCCGAACCTTTAAGTCTAAGGACTATAGGAACACGATAAAAGGAGTAGCCGCGGCTACTCCTTTTTCTATTTGACGATGGTTATTTGATCACTTTCTGTCCGTCATGGATATAAAGTCCGGGACGCTGGGGCGGCGTGTCAAGGAGCATTCCACTGAGCGTGTACCACCGGCCGTCGGGAACACGGTAGGTGATACCACCGATATCTGAGCCCGGGCGGTTCACGAACTCCTTCAACTCGTAAAGGGCGGGCAGCGCACGGTGGCTGCTGTTGTTCCACAAGCCACGGTTAACCCATTCCCTGATAACAATATTGTCCGGCCAGTTGCCGTTGCCATTCTCTTCAGCAAACCACCAGTACAGACCATTGACATTGTCGTGCTTCTTCAGCTCAGCTACCAGGTCGCGTGCATACGCAGCCTGACCGGCCTCAGTGTCGGGCCACACGCTGAAGGAGTTCCATATAACACCCGTCGTGGGCTTCCATTGGTAGTAGTAGGCAGTCTCGACTATCTGCACCTTCTTATCAGGGAAGGCGGTGGCCAGCTGCGTGAGCGTCGTGGCGAGAACCGTCAGCGACTTATGCCAGAAGGGGTAGTAGCTCAAGCCTATTACATCGTAGTCGACGCCTGCCAGCTTCTGATAGATGGCCTTGGTGGTTTCGGGTTCACTGGTACGTTCGGTGTGGATGATGATCTTCGCCTTCGGGCACACCTCACGACAAGCCTTGGTTGCCTGGTTCAAAAGTGCGATGAAACGGGACCAATTAGCGCTCGACGAGGTGTAGCAACGGTTGTCCTGCGAGCCCTTGGCACCCCACAGCATACCATACGAAATCTCATTGCCCGTCTGGATGAAGTTTGGTGTGGCACCGGCCTCAACGAGTTTCTGAAGACAGGTTTTTGTATAGTCGTAAATCTGAGTCTGTAACTGGGCGTCGTTGAGCGACTGCCAGGCAACAGGCGTCCATTGCTTGGAAGGGTCGGCCCACGAGTCGCTGTAGTGGAAGTCAAGCATAAAGGCAAAACCGGCGTCTTTAATACGCTTGCCCAAACGGATGACATAGTCAAGATCTTGACAAATGGCAGGATCGTTATCGTCGATACTGGGCGTGGGATTAACGAATAGGCGGACGCGCTGGGCGTTCCATCCCACGGCGTCGCTCTTCATGTACGCCAGCACGTCATTAATCGACTTGCCCTGCTGGTCGTAATAAGGTACGTTGTAGTCATTGTAACGCTGCAGCAGCGAGATGTCGCCGCCCACGTAATAGTCTTGCGCGTGCATGGTTAGGACGCTCAAGCAGCCTGCCACGATGACAAGCATAGTCAGTAGTTGTTTTCTCATATTCATTTGTTTTAGTTTGTTTCGCCATAATTTACACAATTGGCAGCGAGATACCATTGATCTTTTGGTAGACATCGAGGGCATAGACATCGGTCATACCTGAGATATAGTCGATGACAGCCATGATACGCGTCTCGAGGTCAGGACTCTCAATGGAATACTGGCTGGACACACGTCCAATGAGCTGCTGTGAATAGTAGCGGTCAGGGTGCATGATGGCCTCGGTCATCTGGCACATCAGCGTCTCCATAATCTTATAACCCGACAGCTCTACATCGAGCACGACACGACTGCGGTAGATGCGCTGGGCTGACAGCTCCGCACACTGACGATAGGCACGGGCCTGCCGGTCAGAGATGTTGTCAATGAGCGAGCCCACAAAGGTGCCGGAAAGAATCTCCTGCTCATGGGCAACGAACGTGCGGACGCACTCGTTCTCTAACTTCCCGATGACACGGGCACGCATATACACCACCTTCTCGTTGTCATCGGTCAGACCTTCGTCGCTAATACGCTGCAAGATATGATTTTTCTCGGTTTCATCGAAGAAATCGAGCAAAAGTGCCGCAATCTCCTCAAAGCTCAGGATCTTGAGTTTATGGGCGTCTTCCAAGTCCATAATCTCATAGCAGATATCATCGGCTGCCTCGACGAGATAAACCAAAGGGTGACGGACACAACGCAGGGGTTCACCGGTCTTTGATATACAAAAAATCCCCAATTCATCGGCAATTTTCTGATAGAGCGGGCGCTCGGAACAGAAGAATCCGAACTTACCCTTCTTCGAGGCGGCCGACGATGAATACGGATATTTTACAATACTGGCAAGCGTGGAGTAGGTCATCACAAAACCACCCTGGCGACGCCCTTCAAACTGGTGCGTCAGCAATCGGAAGGCATTAGCGTTTCCCTCGAAATGGGTGATGTCGTCCCAGAACTCAGAACTCACCATCTGACGAATGCCGTTGCCAGGTCCCTCGGAGAAGAACGTCTGGATGGCCTTCTCACCACTATGACCAAAGGGAGGATTGCCCAGATCATGGGCCAGGCAGGCGGTGGCCACAATCTGCCCGATCTCGGAGAAAAGGGTATCTTTCAGCTCGGGATGGATTGCCATCAGCTCACGGGCCACGTCGCTACCCAACGACATACCCACACTGGCCACCTCCAGCGAGTGGGTCAGGCGGTTATGCACAAAGATGCTGCCCGGCAGAGGGAACACCTGTGTCTTGTTCTGCAGGCGTCGGAAAGGCGCCGAGAAGATGAGACGATCGTAGTCACGTTTGAACTCCGTCCGGTCGTCGTGACGCTCAGGGTGTCGCTGCTCCTGTCCGAGCCGTTTGTTCGATATCAGTTGTTGCCAATTCATCATAATCAGTTGCAAAATTAGCAAAAAGAATCGTAAAGAAGCAAAGACAGAAAGAAAAAATCTTAAAAAACCGGCATAATCGTTTCTTTGGCGACTACAAATTTGGCAGATTAAAGATAAATCTGTAATTTTGCACCCCAATAAATAATGTACGCCATGAAAGTAAATGTAGTCAACAAGGGACACCAGCCCCTACCCCAATATGCCACGCCACAGAGTGCCGGCATGGACCTGCGCGCCAACCTGGACGAGCCCGTCACGCTGCAACCCTTGGAACGGCGTCTTATCCCCACGGGACTGCACATCGCTCTGCCCGCCGGCTACGAGGCACAGGTACGTCCGCGCAGCGGTCTGGCCCTGAAGAAGGGTGTTACCGTGCTGAACACCCCCGGCACCATCGATGCCGACTACCGCGGCGAGATAGGCGTGGTGCTCATCAACTTGTCACAGGAGCCGTTTACCGTTAATGACGGTGAGCGCATTGCCCAGATGGTCATCGCCCGCCACGAGCAGGGCGAGCTGATTGAGGTCGAGGTACTCGACGAGACCGAGCGCGGTGAAGGCGGCTACGGACATACGGGAACGAGATAGAGTTAAGAGTTGAGAGTTAAGAGTTGAGAGTTGAAGGTTGAGGGTTATGGTTAGACTATTGATGATAGTATTGCTGATGGTGTGCGTTGACACGTACGCATCAAGGACCTACGACGACTTCTTCCTCGAAGCGATGGTACAGCGGCAGAAAGGCAACAACGATGCGGCCTTCGACCTGCTGCGACACTGCGTGGAGATCAACCCACAGGCCTCGGAGGCCTACTTCTTCCTGGCGCAGTACTACACCGCCATGAAGGACAGCGAGAAAGCCATGGAGATGGTGACGCGGGCGACAGAACTCAGTCCCGACAACGTCACTTATATGGAGACGCTGATGCAGGCCTACATCAACAAGAAGGACTATGCCGAGGCCACGAAGGTGGGCGAACGGCTTTACGACCAGCACAAGGACCGTGAAGACGTGCTGGAACTGCTGTTCCACCTCTATCAGCAACAGCAGGACTACACCCAGGCCATCGGCATCCTGAACCGCCTGGAGACCATCAACGGCAAGAGCGAACGGTTGGCATACGCCAAGAGCGAGATCTACTCGCGGATGGGTGACAAGGAGGCTGCCATTGCCGAGATGAAGGGGCTAGCCGATCGCTACCCCAACGACCTGAACTACCTGGGCATGTACGGTGACATGCTGATGATGAACAACGAGACCGAGAAGGCACTCGACATCTACGGAAGAATACTCAGCGAGGAGCCCGACAACACCCGCGCACATATCTCCATGCTGAGCTACTACCGTGAGACCGGCGACAGCACGGCCGCCGAGACGACACTTAAGCAACTGCTCCAGAATCCGACCGTCGAGACCGAACAAAAGATATACCTGCTGCGGCAGGAGATAGCCCATAACGAGGAGATGGGCGGCGACAGTACGAAGATACTGAACCTCTTTAGCGACCTGCTGGCCAAGCCCCAGCAGGATGGTGACCTGGCGACGCTGTGTGCGGCCTATATGAACCTCAAGGAGATGCCACACGACAGCATTGCCAGAGTGCTGAAGCAGGTGCTGGCTGTCGAGCCCGACAATGCGGCTGCCCGTCTGCAGCTAGTGGCCTACGCCTGGGAGAAAGACGACAACGACGCCATCATCACCCTCTGTCAGGACGCCCGCCAGTACAACCCCGACGAGATGGCCTTCTACTACTATCAAGGCATGGCCTATTACAGGAAGAAGGATACAGCAAACGCCCTGAGCACGTTCCAGAACGGCATTGGCGTCATCAACGAAGACAGCAGCCCAGACATTGTCAGCGACTTCTATGCCGTGATGGGCGACCTGCTGCACCAGAAGGGGCTGATCCGCCAAGCCTTCGAGGCCTACGACTCGTGCCTGCAGTGGAAGGATGACAACATCATGTGCATGAACAACTACGCCTACTTCCTCAGCGAGCGCGGCGAGCAACTGGAGAAGGCGGAACAGATGAGTTACAAAACCGTGAAGGCAGAGCCGAAGAACGCCACCTATTTAGACACCTACGCCTGGATTCTGTTCATGCAGAAACGCTATGCCGAGGCCAAGATTTACATTGACCAGGCGCTGCAGAATAGGGAGGAGTCTCAGGACAACTCCGTCATCCTAGAGCATGCCGGCGACATCTATATCATGAACAAGGATGCTGACAAGGCCATTGACTACTGGAAACAGGCCCAGCAGACACGTAGCAACGACAAGACTTTAGCAAAAAAGATAAAAACGAAAAAATACATCAAACAATGAGACTAACAAGTATCATCAAGGTTGCTGCAGTGGCAATGCCGCTCTTCCTCTGCTCATGCGGATCGAAGAAGAAGGCGGTGGTGGATAACCAGCCGCAGACGGTGACGCCCACACAGGAGAACGAGTTCATCCAGAAAGTGAACAGCAATGTTCAGAAGGCTAAGTTCATCACCTCGAAAGTCAAGTTCTCCGTCGAGTACGGTTCACAGAATATCAGTCTGACGGGTAACCTCCGCATGAAGCGCGATGACGTCATCCGCCTGCAGCTCATGGCATTCGGGTTCGTGGAGGCAGCACGACTGGAGTTCACCAAGGACTACGTGCTCATCATGGACCGCATCAACAAGCAGTACCTGAAGGCGCCCTACAACCAGATTGACTTCCTCCGTAACAGCGGCATCAACTTCTACACGCTGCAAGCGCTCTTCTGGGACGAGCTGTTCATGCCCACGCGCACTTCCTTACTCTCTGAAGAGGACTTGAAGAAATATACCGTCAGCGATGGTGGCGACGACGTCGTCATCAGCTTGGAGGATGGCAAGCTGAACTACAGTTGGCTGGCCAACGAGAAGGACGGCATCATCAAGATGGCCAACATCCTGTATAAGGACCGCTTTAACGGCAACACCCAACTGAACTGGGACTACCAGTCGTTTGCCACTTTGGAGAGCAACGGCAAACTGTTCCCCAACAAGATGGCCATCGCGCTGACCACCGTCAAGAAAGAGGTCAAGCTGGGCATCACCCTGAACTACATCGGCCATGAGACAGAATGGGAGACACGCACAGAGGTCTCGAACAAGTATCGTGAGGTTACCGTCGACGATATCCTCCGTCGCTTCATGTCCCTGTAACCTATGAGGCCATTATCCCGCTGGCTCCTGGCTCTCTGCCTCTGCCTGTTCGCACTCACCACCGTTCCTGCACAGACCCGCAAGACTGTGCAGCAGAAGGCGCGTACCACGAAAAGTAGCCAGAGCACCAAGAAAACTCAGAGCACCAAGAAGAGTACCACCAAGACCCAGAGCACCAAGAAAGGCGGCAAGCGTCAGACCACCAAGAAAGCCCAGCCGGCCCCTACCGTGAAGGGCTTGCAGAGCCAGCGGCAGAAGATACAGCAACAGATCAAGGAGCAAGAACGGCGCCTGCAGAACAACAAGCGCGACGTCAAGAAGCGCTTAGAGAACCTCATGATCCTGAACAACGAGATTGCCGACAAGCGAAAGACGATTGACACCATCCGTCGTGACATCTCCACGCTCGACGGTAACATCGGGATGCTGGACACACAGGTGAAAGCCCTTGGCAAGGACCTTGACGACCGCAAACTGAAATACAAGAAATCGCTGCGCTACATGCACCGAAACCGCAGTATCCAAAGCCGTCTCATGTTTATCTTCAGTGCCAAGAACTTCACACAGATGTACCGCCGTATGCGCTTCATGCGCGAATATGCCTCCTATCAGCGTGTGCAGGGCGAGGCTGTGAAGAACCTGCAGCAGCAGATGGCCGAGGCACAACAGGAACTCAGCAACACCAAGAAGCAGAAAAACGACCTGCTGTTCCGCGGCGTCCAGGAACAGAAGACGCTGGAAGGCAAGCAGGAGGAACAGAAGCAGGTGGTCAGTACCTTGCAGAAACAGCAGAAGACCATTGAGGGTATTATCAGCGAGCAACGCAAGAAAGACATTGCCCTTAACGCACAGATTGACAAGCTGATAGCCGAGGAGGTGGCACGCGCCAAGGCCCGTGCCGAGGCCGAGGCACGCAAGAAAGCCACTGAGGAGGCTGCCAAGAAACGGGCTGCTGAGCTGGCGCGCAAGAAAGCTGCTGCCGAGGCTGCCAAGCGCGAGGCAGAGAGACGCATTGCCGAAGCCAAGGCACGCGAGGAGAAGGCGAAGGCTGAAGCCCGTGCCGCTGCCCGCAAGAGTCAGGAGGAGAAAGCCGCCGCCGAACGTGAAGCACGTGAAGCCGAGAATGCACGCCGCGAGGCCGAGCGCGTAGCGGCCGCTGAGGCCAAGGCCCGCGAGAAGGAGTTGGCCGAAGCCAAGAAAGAGCCGAAGGAAGAGGCCTACTTTGTCTCGTCAGAGGACCAACGCATCAGTGGCGGTTTCGAGAGCAACAAGGGTCGTTTGCCCGTGCCCATCACCGGTCCCTACCGCATCGTCAGCCACTTCGGCCAGTATAACGTAGAAGGCTTGAAGGGTGTGACGCTCGACAACAAGGGCATCAACATCAAGGGACAGCCGGGAGCCAGCGCCCGCAGCATCTTCGATGGCGAGGTCAGTGCTGTCTTCGGCATTGGCGGCACCATGGGCGTGATGGTGCGCCACGGCAGCTATATCTCCGTTTACTGCAACCTCTCGTCCGTCAGCGTCCGCAAGGGCCAGAAGGTGTCTGCCCGTCAGGTGCTGGGTACCATCGGTACGGAAAACATCCTACAGTTCCAGCTGCGCAAGAACATCGCGAAGCTGAACCCGGAATCCTGGATAGGCCGGTAAACGCCGGTCACGCCGATAGCAGGGCGACATAAGTCTCGATGGCATCGGCAATCTCACTCACACAGATATATTCATCAGCCGAATGGCTGCGGCTCGACTCGCCCGGTCCCAACTTGAACGACGGGAACGGCATGAGTGCCTGGTCACTCAGCGTGGGCGAGCCGAAGGGTATCTTTCCCATCGCCTTCAGACGGACTATCATCGGGTGGTCCTCAGGGATACTCGATGACCGCAGCCTATACGAACGGGCTTTCAGCTCACACTTTTTCATGTGTCGGTTCAGAAATTCAAAGACATACCTGTTCTGATAATACTCGTTCGTGCGCACGTCGATAACGAAGTGCAGTGAGTCAGGGATGACGTTGTGCTGCGTGCCGGCCTCCACCACCGTCACCGACATCTTCGTGGGACCAAGCAGTGGACTCTCCTTGCGGAAGCGGTAGTCGCGCAGCCACACCAGGTCGTCAAGGGCCTCGTAGATGGCGTTGACGCCCTCGTTGCGGGCCGCATGACCGCTGACACCGTGGGCATAACCGTCAATCACCATCAGGCCCTTCTCGGCAATAGCCGGCTGCATGCCCGTAGGCTCGCCGACGATGGCGACATCAACAGGAGGCAGCTTAGAGAGCACACGGCTGAAGCCGTTGATGCCCGACACCTCTTCCTCACACGAGGCCACCCAAAGCAGATTAAAGGTACGCGGGCGATGAAGCATGATGCGATAGACCTGCAGCAGACTGACCAGTCCACCGCCACAGTCGTTTGCCCCCAAACCGTACAGGCGGTCACCGTCCTCCGTAGCACAGAAGGGGTCGCGTGTCCAGGTGCTGACGGGCTTCACTGTGTCTATATGTGCATTCAACATGACGGTAGGCCGCTGGTTGTCCCAGTCGGGACAGCCCACCCACAGGTTATTTCCCTCGCGGCCGAACGGCAGTCCCCACAGGTTCAGGTGCTCGGCCAGCACATCGGCAGCACGGGCTTC
>Ga0247611_10011384_pt1 | contig 10277 bp, 6 predicted proteins | sample 177DNAGHGhighgp2_FD_192422 | JGI IMG/M metagenome (GOLD analysis project Ga0247611, IMG submission 192422) | Sheep rumen microbial communities from Palmerston North, Manawatu-Wanganui, New Zealand - 1770 DNA GHGhigh gp2 | ecosystem: Host-associated > Mammals > Digestive system > Stomach > Rumen ... | reverse complement strand
GACACGCTCTTCATCGACGAGGGCTTCGGGTCCCTGAGCGAGAACTATCTCGACAACGTGATGGAGACGCTCAACCGCCTGTATGACATGGGCGGCAGGCGCGTGGGCATCATCAGCCACGTCGAGGCTCTCAAGGAATGCGTCACCACCCACATCACAGTCGAGCGTGACACGGACAACAACACGGCCAGCCGCGTCAGCGTCATTGTACGCTGATGCACTGCCAATCAACCGTTGATGATCATTCTGCCAGAGTGAGGCTTACTTGAGGCGACCATAAGCTGCATCGCGGACGGTTATGCTACCGAGTCGCAATTATGACACATCCCCTTAGAAATTCCGGAAAATCATCTCACCGTCAAACGAGATGGCATCACGGTCCTGAGGTACAATGTCGATAATGCAGTGACCATTGTTGAAAACATCAATACGAAACTCATAGATGTCCTCCGAGTTATTGACGGCAAACGAGATGCGGGAACGGTTACTGGTGAGACTGTCGGTCTTATAGTCTTGGATATCAGCCTTGAAGTTCAAGCCTTTACCGCCGCCATAGGGCAGGCGGTAGGCTTCTCCCATATAAGGCAGATAGCAATCCAGTTCATCACCATTCACCTTCAACTCATAGTTGGAAGTCACGTGATGCGGCATTCCTCCCAGCGGCTTTATCCAATCTACCGTGATGGTGTACTGGCGTGTGTCAAGAGCGTCATGGACTTGCCGTGCCAACGCCACCTCACGCTCGGCCTTGGTCAGGCCGTTACTGGTGCCACAAGAGCAAAACAATGCCATTATCACCATCAACAGACCCGTGAATACTATTGTTCTCATGATTGACAGTTGGGGGCTAACAATACCGTTATTCACATTGATAACAGCCGATGCGGCACTGGATATTACCTGATGACGGCAATCTTGGTGACCACCGACTCGCTACCGCCATTGGAACGCGAGCAGATGACGAAATAGACGCCGGTCTTGGCTTTCTCACCACGCTCATCGCAGCAGTCCCATGTCGCCATGCCGCCGATTGACTTGAGCTGGCGAATGACATTGCCGCCGGCATCGGCAATCTTGACCAGCGAATTATCCATCATACCCGTAATGGTCACATTGCCGCCATATTCGGGGCGGACGGGATTGGGATAGGCATAGATGTCATTATAGTTGCTCTCGGCAGGGCTCGAGTCGCTGAAGTACTCATACAAGCCTGAGGGTGTAGTCGCATATACCGAGTTGCTGTTGGGATTGCAGCACACCCTGTAAACCGTATTGGACGCCAGGGGGCTGTTAGTCGTGTTGAATTTCTTGATAATCTGCGTTCCGTCGGCACTCACCAGGAAGAGGCCCGATGTCTGGGTGGCAATCCACTTGCGGTTGGCGCCATCGATGGCGATATCATTGACCTGGATACCACTCATCAGGTAATCGGCCATGCCGGTACCGTCGTTGCGGGGCACCTTGATGTGGTTAACCCTGAAATCTCCCGAGAACATCTGGGCGGGATTGAACGAAATGACGCCCTCGGTGCAACCTAACCACACCAGACCGTTCTGGTCCTCGGTCATGCACAGGATATTGGTCCATGAGAACACTTGTCCGTCTTGATCCAGGAAACTATTGAAGGTTCGCTGTTCAGGACGTCCCGTCACTTCACCCGCACTGTTCCATGCCACAACCGCCGACTCGAAGTCGCCGTCGGTAAACAGTTTGATATCATTATTCCCGCGCTTCGTCGAGATCAGGACAGCACGACGTGTGGAGGCGGTATAAAGGTTGTCAATATCGGGCTGCGTCCAATCGGCAGCAGTAGTCTGATCAAGTTTCGCCTTGGCTGCAGGAAGCACCATGACAGGATTATCCTTGTTCTCATAAGACTGCACGACCCATACATTGCCATAGCGGTCAACGGTAGTAATCGGGTGCATCACGGGGAACGACGAGCCTCGTTTCTTTATCGCACTATTCTGTTCATTGTAGTTAAACACAATTTTGTCATTGACCACCTTGTACAAGCCCTCATTCCAACTGCCAACGAAGTAAGTATCGGGAGAGCCCGGCATGAATTCAATCCAGTAAGAACCCGATGCAGGGGCTCCCTCTGGAGTGACGTTGGTCCACCGGATTCCGTCATAGCTATTCACCGACATGGGAATAACCGAACTTGTGAATACGCCTGATGTCATGCTTGAGACATACAAGAGGTCTAAATCCTTGTTGTAGGTCATCCAGAAGGGTTGAGTAAATGACAATGCGTTGGGATAAAAGAAATTATCGCTGCCTTGATGCAAACCTTGGGGTCCGGCAGCCCAAAGTGTACCGTTACCATCGGGGTGCGCGCTGCACAATTCTCCAGGGACATTGATGGTTTCAATGATTTCGCCATTCATATCGGTCTTGATGACCTGTCCCAGCGATGGAATGTTCAGGAGGAAACCTCCCTTGGTATCCTGCACAACTGTTGCCTTCTTCTCGGACAGGATTTCAGAATCAAAATCAACTTCTCCGCCGGCATGTGGCACCGCTTTGCACAAGATCGTGCTTTCGGTAATACAGAAGAAGTCTTCATCATTGATGTTTCGAATCCTGCCGTTAACGTATTGAAAATCGGTAGCCACATCGAATGATTTGAGCTGCTCATAGAACTTATCGGCGCTGCCATAATACAACGCCGTCTTGGAGTTCAACAGCAGCAGGTCTCCCACCTGAGCCACCGATACCAGTTTCTCGCCATAGAGATGCGACTCCTTGACCACCATTTTGTTCTCGTCAATCACGACATAGCCAAAGTCGGTGGCCAGATACATCAGGCCAGGGGCAAAGGTCACATCGTTGACGGTCTTGCTGGAGGTCATCATGGCGTTTTTAATTTCCGGCATATTCACTACCGAGCCATCACTACGAATCACATCGATGTTAGAGTTATCGTAAACGACCACAAGGTAGTCCTTGCCGCTGTTATAGTAAATGTCAGAAATGCCCATATCGCTCAAGTCGCCCGAGATGCTCATCGCCTCATTCTCCAGGGTTGACTTGTCCAACCGGAACAGATTGCCGCCCGAGAGATAATAAACCCACTCTTGCCCCTCGGCGAGATTAGTCACCGCGTTTCCAACAAATGAGGTGTGGATGCGCCAATCACCGACAGCATTCTGGGCACTGGCACACAGTGCTACCAGCGTCACTAGCATCAACAATATCTTCTTCATATTCATTATTGCCGTTTCTGTAATATATAACTATATAACGTAAAGACCTCCCCCTAAATTGTGTGAAGGCTTCCAGAGTTTAAGCGATTGAACCGAAATGGAGTGATATACCCTTCAAAACTTGAGGGTCACCTGTTTGAGCGTTGTCGAGGACGGGTCGAATGTGAATGAGGCCCATGCACTGGTCAACTGGCTCTCATATCGTACCCGATACTTGACAGGCCGCAGGAACTTGACCGTCACCTCGCCCCGTGCCGGGACACCGACGGCCTTGCGGCGTTTCACCCCCTTCTTCTCCACAATCAGGCACTCATCATCATGGATGGTGAACACCAGATTGACTGTCTCTTCGGGTGCCAGGCTGAAGCCTGTCCGCCGGATGAGCACTCGGCCGTTATCCACACGCTGCAAGCTGACGACATCGTCGTCATCGGCATCGCCGTCAAGTGTAGTGGCCAGTTGCAAGATGTGGGTACTACCCGGACCTTTCTCGCGCTTCCCCATGAGCAATGCCACAAGAGCCATCGCCAGCACAAAAGCCATTGTATAGAATTCAGGGGAATTGAGATCCATCGTTACAGCACGTGTTACTTGAGTTTCTTGGCCACCTCGTCGGCAATGAGACTAGACGAGGACGGCGACCAGTGTGTATCGTTAAACAGATAGACATCTTTCACGCCCCGCTCGACCAGGGGATGCAACACCCGCTTGGTGATGACAAAGCGTTCAAGGTGCGACTTCATCAGGCGCTCAATGTCCTCGTTGAGTGTCTTAACCGGATAAGGGTTGTCGACAATGAAATCCTGATACATGTCATACTTGTCACATGCAATCACGATCACCAGATTCACGCCACGCTCTCTTGCCAACCCGATGACCTCGTCATAGCAACGCTGCACCTTCAACAAGGCCTCTTCATCAAGTTCGACTCCCATTTTCACATCCTCATTGTAAAAATAAAGTCTATCGGGCTGAGCACTGCCGAAAAACGGTTGGCTCAGTCTAATGTTGTAGATCGGGTTGGCTCCGAACAGATGATAGAACAGGTAATCCTTGACACGCAACAACGGACTTGCCTCCTTTTGGGGACGCTCGGTCACCGTTGCCGTCAGGCTTTGGGGAGTGGAGCGCGGCAGGACTGTGTGCCCTGTCGTGAATGAGCTGTGACGACCCACGATGTAACGCTCCACCTCCTGGACAACGAGATTCTTGACACACGTGGAGTCAATGCCACCCAGTTTGAGCAGGTCATAGGCTATCTGCATGGGACTTGACAACGTGGGATCAGAGGGTGTGAAAACGGTCACATGGCGGCCGGTGTTGTGAGCCAGATAATTGACATAATCCCCCACTTTGCCTACTCCGCCACCATGCGAGAAGGAGTCTCCGATAACCAGGATGTCGGTCGTGTCGGCTCGCAGCAGACTATCATCTTCCACGCCTTTATAGTAAACCTGAGGCAGCAGATTGAGACAGATGGAATCGCGGTACTCGGGGCCACCCTTGATGAGCGCCAGTCGCGTCAAGTCACCAGTATTGTCGTTGGTTGCCCACAAGTAAACGGCCAGCCCCACAAAGAACAGCCATACGGGCAACACCGTGTATGATATTTTAATCAAGAACTTCCTCATGGCTCAGAACTGGAAATAAATGAATGTCTGCACTTGGCCGGCGAAATAGAAAATGAGAAACACGATGAGCGCATATAGTGCCAGCCGTGTCCATTGCACCGAGAACAAGCGGTAACCATCGATCTGCAGCACATGCTCACGCTCGCGCTGCAGCCACTCGACAATCAACAGGCCGGCACACCACATCAGCATGGTGGCCATCCTCATCGTCAGGCCGTGCATGGTGAACATCGACATCGAGAACATGCGGGAAGTGAAATCGGCGAAGCCTGCAATGTCGGGGGCACGGAAAAGAATCCAACCAAAGTTGATGAGCAGGAATGTCACCAGCATCGACACCGCCTCCCTGAGAGAAGGCAGCAATCGGCCATGAGCAACAGTATCTTTATAACGACGCGAGTTCAACACGATGAGCGGAATAAACAACAACGCATGATACAACCCCCACAAGACAAACGTCCAGTCGGCTCCGTGCCACAGTCCCGACAACGCAAAGACAACAATCGTGTTGATAATCACCCGGCCTCGAGAGCAGCGGCTACCGCCCAGGGGGAAATAGACATACTGGGTGAACCAGTTCATCAGGGTGATGTGCCAACGGCGCCAGAATTCACGCACGTTGCGAGAGAAATAAGGCACCTTGAAGTTGGTTGTCAACCTGAAACCGAACAACTTGGCACAACCGATGGCAATGTCACTGTATCCTGAAAAGTCGGCATAGATCTGGAATGTGAACAGGAACGAGCATACAATCAATCCCATACTCGAAGTCGCGTTCAGGTTATCCCACACGTTATTGACCACCTCGGCACAACCGTCCGCGATAATCAGCTTCTTGAAGAAACCCCACAACATCTGCCGCAGGCCATCAACAGCTTTGCAGTAGTCAAAGGTGCGCTCCTTGAGCATCTGCGGCAACAGATTGGTCGCGCGCTCAATAGGTCCGGCCACCAGCTGCGGGAAAAAACTGATGAACGAGAAAAACGCCACAGCATCCCGTGTGGGCTCTATCTTGCGGGTATAAACATCAATAGAGTAGCTGAGGGCCTGGAAGGTATAGAACGAGATGCCCACCGGCAGGATGATATTGGCCGTCGGCCAGTCAATAGTGACGCCTACCAGCGACAGCAATGAGCCCAGACTGTCCACAAAGAAGTTAAAATACTTGAACGCAGCCAGGATACCCAGATTAAGAATGATGTTCACGGCGCTAACAGCCTTTTGGCGACCACGTTGTCCCTCATAGCGCTTGATGAGCAAGCCACTCACAAAGCTGCTCAACGAGGTGATAACAATCAGAATGAGGAAACGCCAGTCCCACCAGCCGTAGAACACATAACTCGCCACCAGGATGAGCAGGTTCTGCCATCTCAATCGCTTGAATACAAACCAGTAGAGCAAGAACACTACCGGCAGGAATATCATGAAAGTAAACGAGTTAAAAAGCATTCCGGTTGTTGCCTGTTACTGACCGCAAGCAGTCATAGCCCAGGATAAAAGTTTTTTTATAAATCAACAAGGGGGTCTGCTGGTATGGCACACCCCCTTGAATAAGTATTACTATGTAATTCTATAGATTACTTAATAACCATAACGGTAGCATGAGGTGTGCCAGTGGCGACCGGCAGAGCTCCCTGTGCACAATAGATATTGTACACACCAGTGGGAACACGCTCACCGTCCTCGCCACAGATATCCCACAATGCACTGCCGATCACGGGACCAATCTGTTCCACTACCTGGCCGTTGCGGTCGGTAATGGTGATATAGGAGTTCTCCATCAGATTGACAATCTTGACCATGCCCGTGAAGTCGGGCTCAACAGGATTGGGGAAGGCATATACATTGTCGAAGTTGATGGCCGAAGCGTCACCCACCGAGATATACTCGGCAAAGCCATTATCGGTAGCGATATAAACACGGTCGTTGATCGTGTCGCACTCCACGCTGTAAACATTGTCGCTGGGCACGTCACTGTTGGTAGTGGTATAGTGTGCATAGACCTCAGTGCCATCGGGTGATACAAAGTAAACGCCATTGTTGGTTGCAAGCCACTTGTTGTTATGACGGTCAACACCGACGTCATTCACTGAATAGCCCTCACACAAGACACCCTTGCCCTCGCTGAACTTGGTCACCATGGGACGTATAGCCTTAGGCTGCTCATCAAACACCACATCAGGATCAAAGATAAACATACCCATCGTGTGTCCAACCCAGATCATGCCTTCGCGATCTTCTTCCATGTGATTGATATAGTTCCACTCGATCTTCTTGCTGTTCTGGTCAACAAAGTGACCGATATTGGAGAACCGGTAGTTATCGTAGGTAACATCCTCACTGCCATTGTCCCAGCACAGGAAACGGCCCGTAATGGTCACAGGGTAGTCACCATCATTGTAAATCTTGTAATTGTTCTTTGAAGAAATCACAAAGCGTGAACGCTGCATACTACCGGTGTTCAATGTCAGAAGGCCACTGGGCTGGAACCAGTCAGACTTGGTAGCAGTGTTCTTAGCCACCTTATCCTTGGGAAGCACGGCGACAGGACATGAAGGGTTATTGAATGAGCTGACAACCCACAAGTTGCCGTAATTGTCAAACCTGGGCTGAGCTTTATAGGTACCCACCAATGCGTTGCTACTGGTGTAAGTGGTCTTGAGAACATCATTCACCACCTTGTGAACGCCCTTGTTCCAGCTGGCGCGCAGATACATCGTCGGGTCAAGGGGATTGAACACGAACTCATAGCCGGCACCCGCAGCACTATAGGCTGTCGCATTCGCCCAAGTAACGCCATCATAAGTATTGATTACATTGGCGATGCTCACACCACTAGTGTTGCTCACCTTATTGGGAGCAGAGTTAGCCACATACAGCTTATTCATTGTTCCGTTATAGGACAACCAATAGGGAACATCTGTTGTCAACGAATTCAGCTTATAGTACTCAGTAGAACCATTGATGTGAATACCATTGGCATCATTCACCCAAAGCGTACCGTCTCCCAGCGGGTTAGCGGTGGCAAAGCTTTCCACCGAGAACAATTTGGTAACGGTAGTTCCCTCGGCATTAATGGAGTAACAGTACTTTTTACCCTCAAAGTTGGCAATAAAGCCAGTGGGGGTCTTCTGAATATTTGTTGCCTGATAGCCAAGCAAATTGGTCGATGTGGGTGATTCACCCGAGAAATCATAGCGATAGAGCGACGATGCCATCACGAATACCGAATGGTCGTTAATCGCATACAATTTAGCACCGTTGAAGGTACCGCTCTTCTTGGCATAAGTGTGGATGGGATCATCAATTTCAGGTTCACCATAGTAGATGTATCCGTTGGATACAATCAGCATGGTGTTGCCCATAACAGCCACCGAGTTGATAGTGATATTCGAACCCAGATCAAAACTCTTGACAATTTTCATGGTTGACTCGTCAATCACAGCATAACCATAGCCGAACGCGACATAGGCTTTACCATTAGCGAAGGTGATATCGCTGATAAGCTTGCTAGTGTAAGCCGTCAATGCGCCATAAGAATTAGATGTGTCTAGCGTGTAATTGTGAACCGGTACCACGATATCCTTGATGGCGCTGATATTGGTCACCTTACCCTCGCCATCAATCACATCAATATTGGAAGAATAATAAACCACAAAGAGGAGGTTTTTCTCCCAGTCGTAATAGAGTTGCCTGATTCGGCCATCAGACAAAATATTCTGCCTGCTCAGCGCAATCGTCTGGCCGGTTGCCTTATCGAACTGGAACAAGCGATAACTGTTCAGATAGTAAATCTTGTCACCTGTGTCAAAGGCATCCTGAATCTGTTTGGCAACATAGTAGTTGTGAACTTTCCATGTGCCGGCATTGACTGTCGTTACAGCCATCACCAGAAGCAATAGGAAAAGAAGATGTTTTTTTAACATATCACTTAAGTTTAATATTATATTCGCTCTTTACAACATAATGATAATCAGTAAGATATGCACAACAAGAGCACAAAACCCACTGAATCAAATGCCAAAGTTATAAAATAATAACGGGAAAAGAACCATTTTTATCTTAATATGATGTAAAAAATTTTCTTAAAAATTGCTAATTCGCAACCTTCGGGATTTGACCTTATTGCTGGACGGCAGCGGCGGCCTCGACCCACTTCTTGACCTCGTCAACGACGGGGACTTTAAGGCCCAGTTTATACTTCTTGTTGATGTCAAGCAGGTCCTGGAAGAGCTTGCCCGGCTTCTCCAGGGCACCCAGGGCGGCCACGGTCAGCAGGCCAGCCTTCTGGATGGGGGCGACCCACTCCTCGGGGATGCCTAGGGCGGTGAAAGCCACGGCCTTGTCGCGGGCAGGCACCTTCTCGGGACGCATCTGCGGGAACAGCAGCACGTCCTGGATGTAGCTGTTGCCCGTCATGAGCATCACCAGACGGTCGATGCCGATGCCGATACCGCTCGTGGGGGGCATACCATACTGCAGGGCGCGCAGGAAGTCCTGGTCGATAATCATCGCCTCGTCATCGCCCTTGTCGGCCAGTCGCATCTGTTCCTTGAAGCGTTCTTCCTGGTCGATGGGGTCGTTCAGCTCGCTATAGGCGTTGGCCAGCTCCTTACCGTTGACCATGAGCTCAAAGCGCTCGGTCAAGCCGGGTTTGCTGCGGTGCATCTTGGTCAGCGGAGACATCTCAACGGGATAATCGATGATAAAGGTGGGCTGAATGAAAGTACCCTCGCAGAACTCGCCGAAGATCTCGTCAATCAGCTTGCCCTTGCCCATCGTGTCGTCAATCTCGAGTTTGAGCGCCTTGCAGACCTCACGAATCTCGTCCTCGCTCTTGCCCTCCAGATCGTATCCTGTCTTTTCCTTGATGGCGTCGAGGATGGGCAGGCGACGGTAAGGCGCCTTGAAGCTGATGACCTGACCGTCGATTTCGGTCTCGGGTTTACCGTTGACGGCGATACAGATTTTCTCGAGCAGCTGCTCGGTGAACGACATCATCCAGTTGTAGTCCTTGTACTGCACATACAGCTCCATGCAGGTAAACTCGGGGTTGTGGTTGCGGTCCATACCCTCGTTGCGGAAGTTCTTGCCGATCTCATACACGCCCTCGAAGCCGCCCACAATCAGGCGCTTGAGATAGAGCTCGGTGGCGATGCGCATATACATGGGGATGTTCAGTGCATTGAAGTGGGTGATGAACGGGCGGGCCGTTGCACCACCGGCGATGGCCTGGAGCGTCGGGGTCTCGACCTCGGTATAACCAGCATCGTCAAGCACCTGGCGCATGGTCTTCACCACCTGTGCGCGTTTCAAGAAGGTTTCCTTCACGCCGGCATTGACCACAAGGTCAACATAGCGCTGGCGGTAGCGCAACTCGGGATCCTCAAATGCGTCGTAGGTCACGCCGTCCTTCACCTTGACGACGGGCAGCGGT